>Ga0209670_100066_pt1 | contig 71145 bp, 64 predicted proteins | sample PerSpoBPS_BMetaG_FD_184741 | JGI IMG/M metagenome (GOLD analysis project Ga0209670, IMG submission 184741) | Thermal spring microbial communities from Yellowstone National Park, Wyoming, USA - Perpetual Spouter B (PS_B) MetaG (SPAdes) (version 3) | ecosystem: Environmental > Aquatic > Thermal...
GCCTCAACTTGCCATCAACGATGTCCGAACGGGCTTGGACCAACCAAACGCGACCGTCGGGCAGTTGGATTTCTTGGGAGACCATCTCCCCTCTCTTCAGCACCTTTTCGTAAGGGCAAGTCTCTGAGCGCGTGGGTTCGGGATGCAAAACTTCTGTGCATCGCCCGCCTATGAGTTCCTCTTCAGTCTTGCCCAAAAGTTGCGTTAGCGCTTTGTTGACCTGCAGCACGGTAAAGTTTTCGTCCAAAACAGCAACTCCCGCCCCGATGAGGTCAAAAATCAACTCCCAGTCGGCTTTCGCTTGAGCAAGGGCTTTTGTCTTCTCACGCAATTCATCGGTGGCTCGCTTGATTTGCTCAAAGAGGAGCGCAGTGAGGATGGTGAAGAGTGAAAGGATGGCGAAAACGAGCCAAGCAGTTCGGCGAAGCCGTTCCTCCTTTTCCAAAATCGTCGTGACATTGAAGTCAACACCGACGATGGCTGCGACGCGACCAAATCTGTCCTTAACGGGTGCGTAGCCCGAAAGCCAAACGCCCCACTTGTCTTCGGTGAATTCCTTGTCAGCCGTCGGTTTACCTTCAAGGTAGCAGCGTTGCATCTCTGGGAACTCGCTGGCATCGTATGGCTCTCCCAAATGGGCTTTGTCCTCGTTCTCATCAATCTCGCCGTCACCATTGAGGTCATAAGGGACGCCGCTGTCAAGGACATAGTGCCAAGTCTTCCCTTGCGATGGCACGAGGGTATAAATTGACTCTTGAGCGAGCAATGGTCCTTTTTCGCGAACTTCGGGGAGTAGTGCATTAGCGAAACGCTGCAACTGCTCGGTGAGTTTCTGGTAAAGGGGCGTATCTTCCCGTCCCTCTCGGTAAACTCGTTGGTGCTCTTCGGGGTCAATGGAAAGCGCAACGGATTGGGCGACAGACATCAAGTGCTCGCGGACTTCATCCCAAATGGCTTGTCGGGCAGCGTGAAAGTATGCATAGACGAGCGTTGCCCACACGAAAATTGAAACTGCAGCGACCGCCCAAATTTGCCATCGCCTCTTCATATTTCGCTCACCCTTCCGACGGGTGATGATGAAAAGACAAATCGCCTGATTGATGACGCAGCCCAAAATATAATGCTGTTGGCATAAGTGTGCAAGCAACTTTTTTCGGAGACCATCGCAATTTCCCCTAACGCAAGATTTCCAGGTGCACATCGTCAATCCACATCCTGCTGCCACCGACAGCATCAACTCGGAAACCGTCAATGCCGAAAGTTTTGACATAGTGCTCTGCCACTTGCCCGATGTAGCGTTGCCAATCAGGCTCGCGGAAATCAAAGCACCAATAGTCAAGGGCGTTTCCGCCTTCGTCAAAGACCAGCCGCTAAGGTTTGTTGCCTCGCACTTTGCCATGTTCGGGAGTGCCGCCGTGGGGAATGATGTCTTGCCAAACTCGGTCCGAGGGCAGCGATGGCGGCACGGCTCATGCCCTCGTAATAAAGGCGACGCATCAACTCGTTGATGTCCCGCAAGCCCAGCGACTCCATGACCAGAGGCAAAAGGTGCATTTGCGGACTGCGCCCGTCGGCAGCCCGCACTGCCGCTACCATCGCTTGCAAGCCCAAGTAATAGCCGCTCGGCGGCAGCCACCATCAGCGCGTCCCGACGAACTTACGGTCTTGACTGTGGCGCGAGGCGGTGGGGTCATCGGGCGTGCCGCGCAACCGCAAAACTTGGGGCGGCACGGCTGCCGCCACCACGCGCCGCCAAGGCAACGGGTTGAAAGCGATTAGCGCGTCGCCCTCTTGGCGGGGAATTTGTTTTGCCAGTTCGGTGATGCCGTCCCGCTGCAAGAGCAAACTGAGGCTGCGGGCGTGATAGGCGTAGTAGGCTTTGTGGTGCCATTGCGAATAAGTGTCTTCGCTTTCGGGATGGCGGACGGAGATGTCAGCACCCCAAGTGTGCTCGTCCCAAAGCAATAGCGACTGCCACGCCGTTGACCGCAACCGTCGGACATCGTTCGTCGCCTCAGGGCTTAGGCAATTCAGCCCTGTCAACGCCGCGAAAAGTTGGTCGGCGACGAGCAACCGCCCCCGACTTTGGCGGTTCATCGTCGTCTCACGGGCGCTGCTGATGCAACCGAAGTTCCGGTAGTCCGTCCAATCGCCCCGATAGGTCGGCAACTGGTCGGCGACGGGACGAAGGGCATCCCACCACTGACGGGGCGTCGCCAAACACAAGCGGGGCTCGCCGACTTGCTCGTTCCATCGTTGGACAAACTCGCGCAACGCCAGCCAAACCGAACCGTTGTCGCCGAAGGGGAGGCAATTGCAAGGCTACATCGCCCCGACCCAACTACGGGCGGAGCGGCTGCATTGGGCGTTCGTGGAGATTTGACGCAGTAGGTGGGGACGACAAAAGGCAAAGGCGCCGTGACTTTGGGATTTCCTTGATCGCTATTCCCAACTGGTCGTTGACTGCGATTTGGCTGCTGCCCTCTTGCGGGCGGCTGCCGCCCCAACTTTCAACGCGCCTTCGTCGGTTTGACGGGCGGCGCTTTGTCGGCGGGTGGCTTTTCTTTGAGCGCCGCCATCAGTTCCTTCTCCAGTTGGTCTAACATCGGTCCCATCACGACGGTGCGGAAGCGCCCTTGCCGATCAATAAGCAGGTTGGTCGGATAGCCCACGACAAGGCTAATGGGCTTGGGGAATTTGTCCTTGTCCCAGACGGCGAGGGTGTAGTTGATGCCCATGCTTTTCGCCAAGTCCCGCTGCATTTGGGCGGGCATGTGGGAGAAAGCGACGATGACCAAGCCTTGCTTGCCGAACTTTTTCTGCCACTCCACTAAGTGCGGAACCTCCGCACGACACGCCCCTCAGTGGGGCGACCAGAAATTGAAGAGCAAAACCTTGCCCCGATAGGCAGAAAGTTGATGCTTTTTGCCGTTGATGTCCTGGAAGGAAAAGTCGGGCACGACCTTGCCCTTGTAAGCCTCAAACTGTTGAGACGGCGGTTGCGCCATCCCGATTGCCCATAATGCCATGACGCCCCAAATGGTCAACATCGTCCGCATGGCTTTTCGCACCTCCTGCAATTTTCGTCCCGTCCATTTTACAACGCCCTGCGTCATCTGAAAGTTCCGAACTCGCAGCGCGTTAACATTGTTGCCGACCATCGGAAGACGCCGTGCGGAAGGAAAGGAGGCAAAGGCGGTGTCCTTCACCCAAAGCCTCATCGCTTTGCTCATCGGCTTGGCAGGTGGCATCGTCAGCGGCTTTTTCGGCGTCGGTGGGGCGGTTGTGATGATTCCCGCGATGGTTTTCCTTTTGGGCATGGATCAGCACAAAGCGCAAGGCACTTCCCTCGGCGCCCTTTTAGCCCCCGTCGGCTTGCTGGGGTTTTGGGAATACTACCGCAACGGCAATGCGGACTTGCGCGTCGCTGTCTTGTTAGCAGTCGGGTTGTTTTTCGGGGCGTTTGCGGGCGGCTATTTGGCGCAATTGCTCCCGTCGGCAATGATGAGAAAAGCCTTCGGCGTTTTTCTTGTGCTCATCGGTTTGCGATTGCTTTGGGGATAAGCGGTTTAACGCCGTCGGCGCAAGGTGTCAAGGGTGACGGCGGCGACGACGACGCCCCCGACGACGACATCGTGCCAGTAGGGCGGGACATTCCAAAACAGCAAACCGTTTTTCAAGACGCTCATGAAGACGGTGCCCAACAGCGTTCCCCACAAAGTCCCTTGCCCGCCCATCAAACTCGTCCCGCCGATGACGACGGCGGCGATGGTGTAAAGTTCCCACGCCACGCCGACATTGGGGTCGCCAGAGTTGACATATGCGGCGGTGAGCACGCCCGTCACGCAAGCCAACCCCGCCGATGCCATGTAGCAAAACATCCGAACGGCATCTACGGGCACGCCCGCAAGGCGCGCCGCTTCCAAGTTGCCGCCGACGGCGAAAATGTAACGACCCCAACGGGTGCGATAAAGCAGCAAGGCAGCCAGCACAAAAAAGAGGGCGAAAGGGATGAAGGGAATGGGCAACCAACCCCAAAGCGACCCTTGCCCCAAACGGGCAAAGGATTCAGGCAGGTTGACGATGGGTTGACCGCCCGTGACGGTCATGCAAAGGACGATGGCTAAACCCCGCGCCGCGCTGAGCGTGCCCAGCGTGATGGTGAAGGGCGGCACCCGAAGTTTCGTGACGAACAAGCCATGCACCATCCCAATCAACAAGCCCATCAGCAAGACGAGTGAAAAGGCGAGGGGCATGGACAAATGGGCGAACACAAGCAGATAAGCGACGACGACACCGCTGAGGGTGACGAGTGAACCTGGCGCCAAGTCAATGCCACCCGTCAAGATGACAAGGGTTTCGCCGATGCCGAGGATGCCGAAGAGGGCGGCTTCGCGGGCGATGATTTGCCAGTTTTCTCGGCTGCTGAACGCGGGATTGCGCCAGACGGAAAAAGCGACCAGCATCACCAAAGCGACCAGCAAGGTGGCTTCCTGAAAGAGACGCCGTTGCATCGCAACCCCTCCATCGGTTGTGAAATGGGCAATTTGCGCCCTACACTTTAGCGAGGCGGAGAGGAGACGAAATCTGCCATGACATTGCTGATGCGTTGGCTGTTGCGTTGGGTCAAGCCCGATTTGCAAGTCGCCCACATCAGCCAAGTGCCCTTGGAAGAACTTTGGGCAAAAGGCATTCGGGTGCTCTTTGTGGACTTGGACAACACCTTGATCGGGTGGGGCGAGACGGAAGTCAGCGAAGCCGTGCGGGAATGGTTGATGCGCGCCAAAGGGATGGGCTTTCACATCGTCATCGTCTCCAACGCAGGGCGCCAACGCCGCGTCACCCGCATCGCTGAACGATTGGGCATCATCGGTTTTGCGGGGGCGTGGAAGCCGAGGCGGTTCGTGTTTCGCCGATATTTGGCAGCGGTTGGGCTGTCGCCAACGCAAGCCGCCATGATTGGTGACCAGTTGCTGACGGACATTTTAGGGGCGAAACGATTGGGACTTTTCGCCATCTTGGTGGAACCCCTCACGCCCCGCCGCTTTTTGACAGGGGAACTCCAACGCCCCCTTGAGGCGCTCCTTTTGAGATGGTTGCAACGGATGGAGTGAAGGAATGGCTTTAGGTTTGCCTTATCGTTGCCGATGGAATGGTCAGGGAACTGAAAGCGAGGGGCGTGCGTCTATAAAAGCGGCTGGGTGACGGGTTTCCCGACCACCTGCCACCGACACCGCCGCCATTGCGCCTGCCCAGCGCTCCCCGTCACCCAGCCGATCATTGTCACCTGTCAGGTAGCCGACCCACTGCCAGCCCTTTCATCCACGCTGCCAACCCTGACGCCGCCATCGCTGCCAACGCTCCCGACTGTCCCGTCACCACCTCGCACGGCTACCTGACGAGGCTGTTTTTTGAAGGGCGTTGAGCGGCACCGCTACCGAGCGATTTCCACCGTCCCTGCCTGATGTCGGTTGATTTGCCCTGCCACCTCACCGCTCGGTCGCCACCACTTTGCCAGCGCTTCCATCCATCCCCTTGCCGCTCAACGCCCCTTTTCCTCCTTCGCCATCGCTTCTTTTTTGACCTGATGGCTGAGCACCGTCGGCAAACCGAAAAGGCGGATGAACCCCTCGCTGGCGCGCTGGTCAAAAGTGCTGGCTCGCTCGTAAGTCGCCAAGTCCATCCGATAGAGCGAGTAAGGTGACCAGCGTCCGACGGGCATGCAAGTGCCCTTGTAAAGTCGCAACCGAACCCAACCCGTGACGACTTCCTGCGTCTTGTCCATGAAGGCATCTAAGGCTTCCCGTAGTGGGCTAAACCAAAGCCCGTAGTAAACGAGTTCGGCATACTTGTGCTCCAAAGTCCGCTTGAAGTGCATCAACTCCCGCTCCAAGACGAGGGCTTCCAAATCCCGATGGGCTGTCAGCAAGAGGACGGCAGCGGGGCACTCGTAAACTTCCCGCGATTTGATGCCGACGAGACGGTTTTCCATCATGTCAATGCGCCCGATGCCATGTCGCCCACCGATGGCGTTCAGGCGACTGATGAGCGTCACCAAATCCATCGGTTCGTCGTTGAGGGCGACGGGAATGCCTTGCTCAAAGTGGACGGTGAGGTATTCAGGTTCGTCAGGGGCGTGCTGGGGCGAAACCGTCCATCGGAAGGCTTCTTCGGGAGGTTCTATCGTCGGGTCTTCCAAGATGCCCGCTTCTATGCTGCGCCCCCAAAGGTTTTCGTCAATGCTGAAGGGCGACGATTTCGTCACAGGAACAGGGATGCCATGCCGTTGGGCATACTCAATCTCTTCGTCACGGCTCATGTTCCACTCGCGGATGGGCGCAATGATTTTCAAGTCGGGGGCAAGGGTGGCGAAAGTGATTTCAAAGCGCACTTGGTCATTGCCTTTCCCCGTGCTGCCATGGGCGACGGCATCGGCGCCAACTTGGCGGGCAATTTCCACGACCTTTTGAGCGATGAGGGGGCGAGCCATCGCCGTCGCCAGCGGATAACCGTTTTCGTAAACGGCATTGGCTTTCAAACAAGGCACGATGAAATGCTGCGCAAACTCTTCTTTGGCGTCAATGAGGAAGGTAGCGCTGGCGCCGATCGTCAACGCCTTCGCTTGAACACTCTCGTAATCTTTGACCTCGCCGACATCCACCGTCACCGCCACGACTTCGGCGTCATAGCGCTCCATCAACCATCGGATGGCGACCGAGGTGTCCAAACCACCCGAATAGGCGAGGGCTACTTTCACGCACGGCGTCCCTCCTGGGTTGCCGATTTTTGTTTTGGCGGTTGAACCTGCCCGTTGACCGCCTTCATTTATAACATGCCCACACCGAAAAATCAAGCCGACACGCTATGGGCTCAAGACGGACGCCACAAGGTCGGGAAAATCTGAGGCGATGGCGTCCACACCCATCGCCACCAACTGGCGCGCCAACTCGGCATCGTTGACCGTCCATGCCCCGATGAACAAGTAGCGTTGGTGGCAATAACGCACCCGCTCTTTGGTGATGACGGAATGATGGACGGACAGAGCGTTGGCACCGTTGCTCAATGCATCCCGCACAAACTGGCGAAAGGTGTCGTCGTCAGCGCCGATGCGCGGACCGCCGATAAGCACGAGGGAGGCATCGGGAGCAACTTGACGGGCTGCTTTCAGGGCGACGGGATGGAAACTCGCGAGTTTCACCCAACCAATTGCATCATAGCGACGAAGCGTCTCGGCGATTTGCCCTTCTGTCCCTGGTTCTTTGATTTCCAGATGCAGCACCGTTTGCCCGTTGACGAGTTCCAACACTTCGTCCAATCTCGGGATGCGTTCGCCCGCAAACTCTTCGCCTTTCCATGCCCCCGCATCCAGTTGCCGCAACTCATCCCAAGTCAACTCACTCACTCGCCCGCTGCCGAAAGTCGTTCGGTCAACGGTTTCATCGTGGATGACGACCAAAACGCCATCGCGAGTGCGACGGATGTCCAGTTCAATGCCGTCAACGGGCAATTTCATGGCTTCCCGAAACGCCCGCAGCGTGTTTTCGGGATAGCGCCCTGAAAAGCCCCGATGGGCGATGAGCATCGGATGCGTCCGCATGACCTTTCGCCTGCCTCTCTTTTCAGTCGCCCCTATCGTAACGCAGTCGCCTAAACTTGTCTATTGCGCCCTTCATCGTCCGAAGGCAATCAATGATGGCGGGAAGGTTAGATGTTCGGAAACCGACGATGCTTCGCACAACACCCGAAAACCGACGAAGGGCGCGTCGGGATGCCACCACTGGCTTTTGGGGAATTGCGGGTCAGTGGCGTTCCAGTCAGGCGACGGCAACTCGCGGGCAGCGGGATGCACCTTCTCGGCAGGGTCTTTGAAAGAACCGCCCCGAACGACGGGCTTGCTATCTACCCCTTGACACCACTCAGCGACATTGCCCAGCATGTCATGAAGCCCCCACGCATTCGGTCGTTTCTTGCCGACAGGATGCGTTTTGCCTCCCGCATTGTCGGCGAACCACGCATGGGCATCCAACCACACTTTGTCCTTGATGACATCGCCCGAAAGTTCACCTGCGCGACAGGCATACTCCCACTCCGCTTCCGTCGGCAGGCGAAACTTTTTGCCCGTCTTCAAGGAAAGCCATCGGCAATATTGCTCGGCAGCGTGATAGGTCATGCCGATGGCGGGGTAGCCACTGTGCCCCCAGCCGCGATCGGGCGCTCCATAAGGGCGACTGGGACGCGCTATGGCGTCGGCGCTTTCATCGGCGTCGGGTGGCAAATCCAGCCGATACAAAAACACATCGTATTCGTCCCAAGTCACCTCCGTCTTGCCCAGCCAAAAACTTCGCACCTTCACCCGCTTCAGCGTGCCTTTAATGGGGTCGCGCATCATCAACTCGCCTTCGGGCACGAACACCAAATCAAACTGCACCGTCGTGTTGGGAAGGGCGACGGTGACGATTTTCGGTTTGGGCGCTATCCCTGCCCCGCAAGGGAGCGACGAAGCGACAAACATGCCGACAAGGAAGTTCGCCAGCATCCACCCCATGACAAAGTTGCCAGTCTTGCCCATCCGTGCCATCGCGGCTGGTGCCTCCTTCCGACTCTGTGGCACTAACAGCATCCGCATTTTTCGCCCGCTAATTGTAGCAAGTCAGGCTTATCGCCCTGCAGGTCAAAATCGGTCAACTTTTGTGACGATTGTGCCTTGCCTTGCACCCTTGCGGTGTGAAACAATATGAACGAAACGACATTCGCACCCCGACAGGAGGGATGGCAGATGCAGGGACGGCGAACCGTCAACGCAGGCTTCACGCTCATTGAGTTGCTCGTGGTGATCGCGATCGTTGCCATTCTGGCGGCGATCCTGTTTCCCGTGTTCAGCCACGCACGGGAAAAGGCGCGCCAGGCGACTTGCCTGTCCAACCAAAAGCAAATCGGCTTGGGCTTCCAGCAGTATGTGCAGGATTACGACGAATTCTTCCCGCCTGCCGATTACAACACCCCGACACCTTCGGGCATCGTGCGCATTAACTGGCAAAACCTTGTGGAGCCTTACATTCGGGCAGGAGCGACGGCAGCGAACCTGCAGAACGCCAAGAGCGACCCCCGCTCTGTTTTCGTTTGCCCCAGCCATGCCAAACCCGCTGAAGACCCTCAGTTTGAAGCGGCGCGCGGTCCTGCGGGCAGCCGCCCGCTGTTCAGTTACGGACCCAACGGCTACATTTGCCCGCGCGGTCGGGACACCAGTCCCACCAATCCAGCAACGATGACTTTTGTTTCCCTCGCCGCCGTCGGTTCGCCCGCCAGTCTTGTCTTGTTGGCGCCGCAGTATGGCTTGGTGGCAGAAGTGATCGGGCGCGATGACCGCTACGCAGTCAACCTCACTTCCGAGCCCAATTACATGCACGGGCGCCGCCGCCATTTTGCGGGCGAAAATCACACCTTTTCCGACGGGCATGCCAAGTGGTTCAAAGCGCCTCCCGAATATTGGCAGCAAAGCCTTTCAGGCGTTTGCTGGCAATCGCCCCGACGCGGCGCTCAATACGCCAACTGCAGTGGTTGGTTTTTCGCCCCTCAAGACTGACTGGCGGAAAAGCGCCCTTGATGGCATCATTGTGACGGCAATATGAACGAGCAAGAGAGGCGATAGGAGCGTCGGGGCATGGCTGTGGAACGAACGACCGTTGCGGCGCCGCTGCGCGTTCAAGTTGGGCTGGCGGAAGGGCGGTTGCGCTGGCACGCCATCACTTTGGCGCTCCTCTTGGTCGCCGCCTTCACCGTCGCCAGCGGTTGGGCGGGGTTGCTGCGCCACGAAATCTTGGGCACGGGTTATTTGCCTCGCGGAAGCGTCCCCCTCTTTTTGCTCTTGGTCCTGCTCAACGCCGTCATCCGCCGCCTTGCCCCTTCCATCGCCCTCAACCGCACCGAATTGGCAGTCATCTTTGCCCTCTTGCTCGCCATCGCCGCCATCTCTGGGCAAGAGTTCGGCATCCACTTTTACCTGAACTTGCTCGGCTTGGTCTATTACAGTTCGCCGCAAAGCCAATGGTTTAACCTCTTCACACCCCACCTTGCCCCTTACCTCGTCCCGTCCCTGCAATTTCGCGACCCTGCCATCCTTTGGGCGTTTGAGGGGATGCCGATGGGTGCTCGCCCGCCTTTGGGCGAATGGCTTATGCCTTTGCTCGCTTGGACACCTTACCTTTTCGGCGTTTACGCTTTGCTCGTTTGTTTTTGCGGTTTGTTTGCCCGCCAGTGGGAAGAGCACGAACGGTTGCTGTATCCCCTCACGCAAGTGCCGATGGAACTTTCGGGCGATGACCAACACGCCGTTCCCCTCGTCTTGCGCAGCCCTTTCTTTTGGCTGGGTTTTCTGTCAGCCGCCATCCCCATCTCTCTTCGGGGCTTGCACCTTTACTTCCCCCAAGTGCCTGACCCTCGTTTGCAACGGACGGTCGCCGAACTGTTCGGGCTTGCCCCCAATGCGCCACTTTTCCCGACGGGACCGCTCTCAGCCTTCAACGGGCTTTTGGCGCACTTTTACCCTGAGATGGTGGGCATCGCTTATTTGCTTTCCCGCGAAGTCGGCTTCAGCCTTTGGTTTTTCCTCTTCCTGCGCCACACGGAAGTTGCCCTGCGGATGGCGATGGGGCAAGACCTTTACCACGCCGAGTTTCTGACTTTCCAGTCCATCGCCGCCTACACCGTCATGGCTTTGGCGATTTTGTGGGTGGCTCGCTTTTACCTTCGGGACATCTTGAAGGGCACGGTGACAAGCCTTTTCGGGCGATGGACGGGTAGGGCAGGACCGATGCCTTCGGAAAGTTGGGCGCTTTTGGGATGTGTCGGGATTTTCATCGGGTTGCTTTGCTGGGCGAAGTGGGTGGCGGGAGTGTCGGTTTTCTGGGCGGCGGTGATGTTGTTGGGGTTGCTGGTGGCTTCTTTGGTCGTGGCGCGGGTCGTCTCGGAAGCGGGCATTTACATCTACTCGGCGCCTTTTCGGGTCAATCAGGTGCTTTTTGATGTCTTCGGGAAGGATCGGTTGGGGGCGAAAAACATCGTTTTGCTGACGGCGATGAGTTGGGTGCAAATCCGCAGCACGGGGACGATGGCGTCGGGGTATTTGAGCAACGCCTTTCGGTTGGGCAGTCTGGCGGGGGTTTCGCGGAAGGCGATGGCGTTTTGGATGCTGGTGGCGGTTTTGCTGGCGCTTTTGGTTTGCCACCTGACAATCCCGACGGTCATTTACACTTATGGCGTGCCGAAGTTGAGTTGGTGGGCAAAGAATGCGGCGTTGAACACGACGAACTTGATCGCCCAATACTTGACGACGACGCGCCCGATGACAAGCCACCATTGGGCGGGTTTGCTTTTGGGAGCGCTGACTTGCGGGCTTTTGATCAAGTTGCGGCTGACTTTCGTCGGCTTCCCTTTGCATCCCTTGGGCTTCATCACTTGGCTGGGCTGGCCCATTGACCGCTATTGGCTGTCCATCTTCCTCGGTTGGGTTTTGAAGGCGGCGGTGTTGCGGTATGGAGGCTATCGGGCGTTCCATCGGTTTCGTCCCTTCGCTTATGGCTTGACGGTGGGCGGGACGACGACTTTGACTTTCTGGATTTTGCTCCGCCTCATTTACCAGACGGGCGAGAGTTTGATTTACGACTGACGGCATCCGAGAGGGGCAGAAAATGTGGCTAATAGCCCATCCAACAGTTCGTTCGGACGGGCGCTAACAGTCCTCAAACAGCGGGACCGCCCAACAGGCGCTCAATCTCTTCCTTGTGGCGGGTTTCGTCTTCGGCGAACATTTCCAATGTCGCCTTCAAGCCGACATCGCCGACGGCTTCAGCCTGCTGGGCACGCTCGCGGTAGCCCGCAATCGCTTCCAGTTCGTAACGCAGCGAATCTTCTAAGACGGCGCGCCAGTCAAAAACCTCCGTCGGCGCTTCGGGTTGCACCTTCGGCGTTCCGCCTAAAGCGACAATCTTGTCGGCGATGTAAGTGGCATGCTTCACTTCGTCCATGATTTCCTCCCGCAGCAATTCGCGAACTTCATGTCCTGCGATGCCCTTCAGGACGCTGGAGTGGCGGATGTAGCGGATGATGGTGTTGATTTCGGCGTTCAAATCGGCGTTCAACCCCTCAATCAGTCGCTGCAACTTCTCGTCCATCTCTGCGACCTCCTTCGCTCAAAATGTGCGCCCGCAATTTTAGCGCACCTTTGGCTACCAGATGTAAACCTGACCGCCCAACCGCTTGAAGGTTAACAACGCTGTCGCCGAGATGAGCATCATCAAGGTCGTGACGACGAAGGCAAGTTCCACATTGCCCGCCGACATGTTCAGAAAGGCTTGGACGGGCAACACTTTGCCGACATCGGTGCCAGCGACGACCAACACGGGCGCAAATTCGCCGATCGCCCGCGCCCATGCCAAAACCAATCCTGCCAGCAACCCATTTTTCGCCAGCGGCAGGGTGATGCGGAAGAAGGCATAAAGAGGCGACGCCCCGAGGCTGCGGGCAACTTGCTCAAAACGCGGGTTCACTTGATCAAAGGCTGCCTTGAACACCCGCACCGCCAACGCCGAAGCGACAGCGAATTGAGCGACGACGATGCCTTGCGGCGTGTAAAGGAAGCCAATCGTGTCGTTCAGCCACTTGCCTGTCTCCGTCTGACCGAATACCGCTACCAATGTCAAGCCGACAATCAGCGGCGGGATGACGATGAGCAAATCCACCACCGTGTCCACGACGACAGCGCCGGGGAAACGGAAGCGGGAAAGGGCATAAGCCGTCGGGATGCCCAATAACGCCGCCAGCAAAGCGGTGACCGTCGCTGTCGTCACACTCAACCGAACGCTTTCAATCAATTCAGCCCGCGCAATGGGGTTGTGCCAAAACTGCAACACCGCTGGGACTGACGATGCTTCCACCGACCAAAAAGGCAGCAAGGCATCCACCAGCAACAGCGAGAAGATGAAGCCGCAGTAGACGAAAAGGGCGACGAAGATAGCGACCCGAAACCAAAATTCCGCTCCCGTCACCTTGCGGGCGGGAAACCGAGAGGCATCTTGCTTTTGGTCAACAGCGGTCATCGTTGTTTGCCTCGCTTCAGCGGGCGATGGCGGCGAGGGCTTTGGTGTAAGAAGCAGGCAAATCGTTGCGGGCGGTGAAACCATGTCGGCGCAAAATCGCCTGCCCCTCCGTCAGGGCGAATTGCAAAAACTTTTCGGCGGCTGCCTTATTGTGCGTCGTCTTCAAAATCGCCAAGGGGTTGGCGGTGATGACATTTCCCTCAGGTGGGATGGGGATGACTTCCACGGCGGGACGCACCCAAGGGTAGTTGGCGATGGCGTCCCAATTGAGGCAAGCGTCAATGCCTCCCAACCGCAAAGCGTTCGCCAACTCAGGCGCCGTCATCGCCCGCAGCACGACATTTTTGTGCACCGCTTTCGTTAACCCGTTTTTGCGCAGGATGGCTTCGCCGATTTCGCCGATGGCACACGCCTTCGGGTCACCCAACCCAACTTTGACGCCGGGTTTGGCTAAATCTGCCAGAGAACGAATGCCCTTAGGATTGCCCTTGCGCACCAAGATGACAGGGATGAAGTAGCCGATAACTTCGCTCTTGAGGACATAGCCTCGCTTCTCGGCTTGCTGCACATAGAAGGCTTCGCCGGGCAAAAACAGGTCGCCTTGTCGGCTCAGGATGATTTGCGCCAGAAGGCAGTTAGAGCCCGTGAAGTTGAAGCGGACGGGAATGCCGTAGCGGCGCTCAAATTCGCGCCCCATCTCTTCCAACGGCGGGCGGAAGGCAGCGCCCGCGTAAATGAACAACGGCGTTCGGTCGCTCCATTTAGCGGGGCGGGTTTCTTCTTCGGCTGGCTCAAAGCCCCATTTTTTCCAGACCCGCTTGGCTTCGGCGGTTTGCAAAAAGCGCAGGAACGCTTGAGCCGCCGCCAAGTTTTTGCCGCCCTTGACTAAAACCGCACCGACATAAATCGGCTCGTAAAGGTGTTGCGGGATTGTTTGGACAGCAATCAAGTCGTGCTCCACGACGGGAGGTTGGTCGGGCACATAACTTTCCATCAGGCAAGTGCGGTAAAGGATGCCCACATCGGCTTGTCCCTTTTTGAGCAACTGCTTGGCTTGGTCGGGGACTTTAGGGGTGAAGACTTTGCCCTTCACTGCGTCCCACAGTTTCGCCGCTTCCAATGCTTGCTTGGCGCCTCGCCCACCTGAAAGGTTGAAGGCGTAAGTGACGATGTGCTTCACCTTTGGCGACGCCAAGTCCTCCAAGCGCTTGACACTGGCGGGGTTATTTTTGGGGACGATGAGGGCTAAGGGGATGCGGGCGCACCGAACGAGGCTGCCCTCCACGAACTTGCCCTGCTCCGCCAGTTTGGTCAACTCAAAAGTGCCCAATGCCAAATAGATGTCGGGCGTGGCGCCATCTCGGAGCAAATTGAGCAAAGCGACGACACCCGTGACAGTGGGGCGCAACTCTATGTCGGGGTGTGCCTTGCGAAACAAGCGGGCGATGTCGCCGTAGGGACCCGCCAATCCGCAGGGAACGAAAATTTCCACGCGCCCATTCGCTGCCTTCTGCCCTGCCGTCATGGCGCCGGTGCTCGTTTTCTTGGCGGGCGGTTGCTTTTGGGGTTGGGGCTTGACAGCGCCTTTGCCGTAAACCCGTTCCACTTCGGCGGTCACCGCCATCTTCAGTTGCTCAAAAGTCCAACCGCTAATGGCGGGGTTGCGCAGGAAGGTGAAGGTCTTGCCTTTGTAGTCAATTTGCATCTTGCCATTGATAAGGAAAGCACCACAGGTTAAGCCGCGCTTTTGCCATTCAACGCCGCCCTTTTCGGAGGTGAAGTCGTAGACGATGGCGTGCACCTTGTCGGGGAAGGCTTCCACCAATTTGCGGGCGAACTCTTTCACCCAATCGTGACTTTCACCACCCGCCACGCGGAGTGGGTAGAAGGCTTCCACTTTCACTTTTGCCTTCGGCGAGCCGTAAAGGATGCGCCAACCTTCGTCCTTGACGGGCACGGCAGGCTTTTTGGGCGGGGCGGATTTGGCAGGCGGCTTTTGCCCTTGCGCCCAGACGACAATGGCAACGCCTAACATCGCGATGAGAGTGCAAACGCTCAACCATTTGCGCATCGTCTCTCACCTCCGAGGAGATTGAACGGCGGTTGGGCGAACGGCGTTGCGTTTGCCGACGAAGTTGGGGATGCCCAACTGCGCCAGCAACTTTTGCGTCTTCGGCTCCAAAAGGAAGCGCAAGAAGCGTTGGGCTGCCGCTTTGTTCTTCGCCTCCTTCAACATCCCCGCCTGCACTTTCACGGGCGGATAAGAATTGTCGGGCAAATCGGCGACGATTTTGTAGGTCGGCGACATGACTTTTTCGGGGGCGCTGTCAAAGGGGCAAGTGGCGTAGTAGATGCCAGCGTCCACCCGCCCCATGCAGACATAGTTGACGGCTTCCTGAGCGTGCCAGTGGGTGACAATTTTGCCCTTCAGTTTCTCCCACAGCCCCAACCGCATCAAGGCTTGTTGGGCGTAGTAGCCGACGGAGTTGAGTTTGGGGTCGGCGATGACGATGCGGCGGACAGAGGGCTTGAGCAAATCGTCCAGCGAATGAACGCCCGCACGGTTTCTGGCGGGGACGACCAAGATGAGTTTGAAAGTCCCGAAGGTCACGACGCTTTTGGGGTCTACGAACCCTTCCTGCACCATCTGCCGAATTTCCAACTCGCCCGGCGCCACGAGGATGTCAGGACGCTCGCCTTTCTCACGAATCCGCCGCACCAGCATGACACCGTTGTCGTAAGTGATGCGGACTTTAATGCCTGTTTGCCGTTCAAACTCCGCCTTGAGGCGGTTGAAGGGCACGATCATCCCGCAAGGGACGAACAAATGCAATTCGCCTTTTGTCTGTCCGCTCGCGCCCATCGCCGTCATTAAAGTGACCGCTAACGCTCCCAACCAGCGCATCTTTCGTCCCTCCTTAACAGCGTCCCTTGGCATAACGGTGACCTCATTATCCCAACGCTGCTGCCGTCCTGCCAAGTTCCATCATCAGTTCCATCTGTTACCGTCTCATGCCCGAGACGCCTCTCGTTGCTGGCGGCGCCAAGCGATCAGCAAGGTGGCGAGCAAGGCGGTGGCGATGAGTGCCGAAGCGACGGTCACCCACTCCAAGTTGGCGTGGCGCTCTGCTCCCGTCAGGCACGGGCACTTGTAATCGCCGAACAAGCGCCCGAAAGAATATGCCACCAAAGCGTCCATCCCGATTTCCAGCGCCTCATAGACGAGCATCTTCTTCCAGCCAAAGAAGCGGGCAATCAGGATAGCACCGGGCAAACTGACACCGGGACCGCCCAACAAAATCGCCATCGCCGGCGCCACACCCATCCCCTGCTTCAAAAACGCCTTGACGAACGGGATTTCCGTCAGGATGGGGAAATACATGACCGAACCGAACACCGACGCCAGAAAAGTTGCCCGAAGGGAGTTGTCGCCGAGGAAAAAGAAGGGCTTGTGCCCTTCGGCGCTCACCGCAAACCATTCCAGTGGCACTTTGCGGGCGGCGAAGGCGATGAGCAGGATGGCAGGCACTAAGATGGGCAAGGTCATCTTCATGAACCGCCAACTCTCCCAAAGCCACTCCTTCACCTCGTAAGGCTCAAACCATTGACTGAACGCCCAGACTAAAGCGACAGTGCAAGCGATCAGCGCCGGGATGCGCAATGCCCAAGGCAACCCTTTCGCCCCCAAAATCAGCAAAATCATTAGACACGCCATCACGAACCAACTGCGGTAGGGGTAACGCTGTTCGCCCTCAGGCAACAGGATGGGAGCGGGTCCGTCAGCCATCGCTAATTGCGCCCGTTGGCGCTCTTCCTGCCGAAAGAGCCATGCCATCACCAACCCGATGACCAACGAGGAGACGATAGTTCCTCCCAGCCGCCAGACGCCAAAAAGTCCCCCAAAGACTTGAAAAGTCCAAACCAGCGTTACCAAGTTCAAACTCGGACCCGCATACAGGAAGGCGAAAGCGGGACCGATGCCAGCGCCCCGCTTATGGATGCTCACGCCCAACGGGACGATGTTGCAGGAGCAAACGGAGACAATGAAACCCGAAAAGATGCCCGCCCCGTAAGCCAGCCATTGGCGTGCTTGAGCGCCGAGATAACGCAGCACCTTCTCAACGGGCACGAAGGCGGCGATCGCTCCCGCCAAAAGGTAAGCGGGCAAGACAACGGGCAAAAAGTCCCAAGTCAAAATGCAGCACTGAAAGATGTCAATGGCATCCGCCAACATCTCTTGGGCGAGGTTGGGTTGTGGCTGCACAGCAATCGCCTCCGCCATCAAGTTGCCGTCGTCGGCTCAACAGGCTTCTTTTCGTAAACCAGCGTCACGATGAACAGCCCGTCCTCCCACAAAATCTCTGTCTCCCTGCGGGTGACAGCGGCTTCCACTTCGTCATACTTCTCTGGCGGGACGAAAACTTTGAGGACGGCATCTTCGTCCTCGTAGCGGAAGTTGGGCAATAAGGTCACTTCCGCCTCAGGGCAAAGGCGTTTGATCAATGCCGTCAGTTCCTCAAGGCGCTGCCGCAGCAACGCCTGTCGCTTGGCTGTCTTGCGCTTCATCGTTGGATCACCCCTTTCACGGCTTGCACAAATTCTCCCGCTTGTCTCAAGAGCCGTTCGGCTTCCTTGCGACTTACCTCATACCGCTCATAATGGGCTTGGCAGCGAAGGCGATAACCGCGCTTCAGGTAATCGCCAAAGCGCTCAGGAAAAATCTTGCGTCGTTTGATGATTTCCAACCCAAACCGATTTTGCAACCCGCCGTGAGACCATTCCGTTTGCTTGATGCCGAAATGCTCCAAGATGGCGATGGCTGCCCAGAACATGGCAGCGTAACAGCAAAGGGCACAGCCTTCCATGGATTGACCCTGCCAACATGCCTCTGCACCAGCGAGCAAATTTTGGGGCTTTTTCAAGAGCCGTCATGGTCGCCCCTCAAATGCCCACAGACAGGACAGTCATGTAACCTTCGCACCTTGACGACCCGATAGGCATGATTCGCTGTGTCAAAAACCAGCAGGTGGTTGGTCAACGGTTTCCCGACCCTGTGTCCCATGTCCCTTGCCCCGTGTCCCAAAATCACCTTGATGGCTTCAATGGCAGCGAAGCAACCTGTCATGCCTGCGACGACGCCGAGGACAGGGAATGACCATGCGTCCCACCAATCGTCCGTCGGGTCTTCGGGATAAAGGCAACGCAGGCAAGGCGTTTCGCCGGGCACGATGACCGTCAGCGTCCCTTCCATCCCGTTCATCGCCGCTTCCACCAAGGGTTTGCGGTGGCGGACGGCGACGGCGTTTAAAGCGATGCGTTCCTGCCAAACGGGCGTGCAGGAAAGCAGCACATCGGCTTGCGGCGCCAACTCATCACCCAACGCCTCGCTGAACGGTTCGGCGATGGCGATGATTTCCACATCAGGGTTAAGCCGATGGATGTTTTCCCGCACCTTGACGATGCGGGGTTTGCCCACCCAGTCGTAAGTCTGCAAAATCTGGCGGTTCAAGTTAGACCAAGTGGTGTTGCCCTCGTGCACCAAAATGAGCCGACCGATGCCAGCAGCGGCGAGATACAGCGCCGCCGTCCCGCCAACCCCACCACAGCGGGTGATGAGCGCCGTCGCCTGACGCAATCGTTCCTGTCCCTCGTCCGTCAGCAAAGGCAAATGGCGCAAGTAGCGCGCCCGTTCGTTCTCGGTCAGTGCCAACCCCAAACACCTCTCTCAATGACCAATGGCTCAATGACCAATGACCAATTCCTCAATGACCAATGGCTGATGAGCAATGGACGGTGATGACCGAGCAAAGGGTCGGGCGAAAGGTTCCCGTCCCAGAGAAGGAAAACGCCCGAAGCGAAGGGCAAGTTCCAAAACTTTTCAGTGATGGACATCGCGGTGTTGGATGGTGCAGGGGTAACCTTGCTGGCGAATGAAATGGGCAATCGCTTCTGCCAAGACGACGGAACGATGGCGTCCGCCCGTGCAACCGACAGCGATGGTCAAATAGGTTTTGCCCTCACGGCGATAGTGGGGCAAGGCGAATTCCAGCAGCGATTGGAGACGGCGCAAAAACTCTTGGGTTTCTGGTTGTTGCAGCACGAACTGCTTCACCCGCTCGTCCAACCCGCTCAGGGGACGCAGGGAAGGGTCGTAGTTGGGGTTGGGAAGGAAGCGGACATCCAACACCAAATCGGCATCTACGGGCAAACCGTATTTGAAGCCGAAGGAGACGACCTTTACTTGCATCATTGCCTTCGCCCCTGCCTGCAACCGCCGCAGGATTTCGTCCCGCAGTTGTTGGGGCGTCAAGCCTGAAGTGTCCAGCACCTCGTCGGCGATGGCGCGGATGTCCGCCAATTGCTCCCGCTCCTTTTGGATGGCTTGAAGCAAGTCTTGCCCTTCGCTGTCAAGGGGATGGCGGCGGCGAGTTTCTTTGTAGCGCCGCACTAAGACTTCATCGCTGGCTTCCAAAAAGAAGACCCGAACTTCGTGGCTGTGCTCCCGCAGTTGGGCGATGGCGTCCTTTAGGTCGTGGAAAAACTCACCGCCTCGCACATCGGCGACGAGCGCCACCTTCGTGATGGGTTGACGGGAGCGGACGCACAGTTCCGCCAAAGTCGGCAAAAGGCGTGGGGGCAAATTGTCCACGCAGAAATAGCCGACATCCTCTAAGGCGTGCAACGCTAAAGTTTTGCCCGCCCCCGATAAGCCCGTGATGACCAAAATGGTCGGCTTAATCACTCGCCTCACCTCAAGGGCAATCGGCGTGACCGATTTTAACACACGCTCGCGCCTCGTCTCGCTGGGCGGGTGACGCACAATTGTTTGGCGCCCTGAGTTTGCGATGACCGAGGTGATGAGGCGATGTGGGAACTGACGGTGCGGACGAACAAGCGAGAGGAACTTGTGGACATCACCGAGCAGGTGCAAAACGCCATCGCCCAAGCAGGGGTGCGCGAGGGCATTTGCTGGCTCTTCGTCCCCCACACGACCGCCGCCATCATCATCAACGAAAACGCTGACCCCTCAGTGCGGGTGGACATCTTGGAGCATTTGCGCCGCCTCGTCCCTGCGACAGAACACTACCGTCACACGGAGGGCAACGCCGACGCTCACATCAAAGCCGTCTTGGTCGGCAATAGTCTTTGGGTGCCCATCGTCAACGGGCGGTTGCGGTTGGGGACATGGCAAGGGATTTTTTTGTGCGAGTTTGACGGACCCCGCACTCGCAAAGTTTGGGTGGAAGTGGCGGAACGGTAGCGAGTAGCGAATGGCGAATAGCGAAATGGGCAAGTGGGCGGTTAAGACGAGGCGGCATCCAAACGGGCTTGCCGAAGCAACGGGTGCTGCCGCAGCCGCTTGAGGGCGACATCGGCGATTTGCTTGACCCGTTGGCGCGACAAGCCCAATCGCCGCCCAATCTCCTCGTAGGTGTAGGGCTGCCCATCTTCCAAGCCATAGCGCATCTTGATGACGGTGCGGTAGTTTTCGGGCAATTCATCCAACGCTTGTTCAATGTGCTCCCGCAGGGTTTGCTGCACCAGTTCCTCTTCGGGATTGAGGATGGCGGTGTCCTCAATGGCGTCCAACAGGGTGACTTTCTCTTCAGAGTCCACAGGTTCATCCAGCGACGAAACTTGGTGGGGATAGCCCAGCAACTCTTCCACTTGTGTTCTTGGCATCTTCAGGTAGCGGGAAAGTTCCTCGGCGCTCGGTTCGCGCCCCAACTCTTGGGTCAGGATTTCACGGGCACGGCTGAGTTTGTGCAATTGCTCGCTGATGCGGGTGGGCAACTTCACCAGTTGGCTTTGGGCTTGGATGGCGCGGATGACGGCTTGGCGAATCCACAAGGTGGCGCAAGTGCTAAAGCGCGTCCCCTTGCGCCAGTCAAAGCGGTCAACGGCTTGAATTAGCCCGATGTTGCCCTCTTGGATCAAGTCGTTGAGGGGGACACCATAGCCCCGATACTTGCGGGCGATAGAGACGACCAAACGCAAGTTGGACTCAATCATGACCTCGCGGGCTTCCTCGCCGTCCTTGATGACCGCCCAATCCTTTGGCTTCGCTATTGACAGATAACGCTGGCTGATCACTTCCACGAGGTGATTGGGACGGCGTTCGGCACTCATCCGCTTCCATTCGTTGGCAGGCACGCCCATTTGGCGGGCGATTTCGTCCAATCGCTCGGCAGGCAACCTCTTCAGGGCGTCCTTCAAAACTTGCAGGTAGTCGTCAAAGGTTTCGTTTTCCTTCCACTTGCGCAGGCGGATGCCGAATTCCTTTCGGACATACCTGCGCAGCAAGGTTTGCTTGACCCGCGTCGCCTGCTCCATCCGCTTCGCCAATTCTTGCTCTTGGTCTTTGGTCAGCAAGGGGCGGCGGCGCAACTCCCGCGCCCACGCCGCCATCGGGTCCTCTACGGCAGCATGGGCTTCCTCTTCGGCTAACTCCTCAGGGGTCACGACCAAATCTTCAGGCAATTCGGGCAGAACGACTTGCTCCTCTTCAGGGAGCACGCCCTGCTCAAACCAAAACTCCTCCCAATCTTCGGGAAAGGGCTCAGGGAAGGGCTTCTCCGCCTCAGCCAGTTCCAACCCTTCTTCCTCGGTGGGCTTGGGCAGCAATAGCCCTTCGCCTACCACTTCCCCCAATTCTTCGGGCAGTTCAACTTCCAGCCACTCCTCCTTTTTTCGGTGAGAACGACGCTTTGAAGCCTTTTTGGTGGAGACAGCCATGCGGCAGATCACTCTCCCGCTTCGTGGGTTTTGAGACGATAGGGCAAGCCACCCTCCGAACGACCTTCAGCGTCCGCTATTAGTTATACCCCAAACCGACGCCGAAGGCAACTCACCCCCAACTTATCACCCCCGCCACCAACGGCAAGGGAGGCGCTTCCGTCCCAATCCCAAAACACGCCTGCCCTTCCGCCACCAACTCCGCCTCAATGGGGCGGGAACTTTGCAGCGTCGCCAACACCTCGCCCGCCTGCACAAAATCGCCGACTTTTTTGTGCACCCAAATCCCCGCCGCTGCGTCCACGCCCTCGGCGCCCAGTCGCCCCGCCCCCAACCGCGCCGCCAAAAGCCCCAAGCGGCGCGTGGCGATTTGAGTGACCATACCTTCCCGCTCCGCCCGCACCTCCGCCCGATGGTTCGGCTGAGGCAACCGCTTGGGGTCGTCCACGATGCTCGCATCGCCCCCCTGCGCCGCCACCAATTGCCGAAACTTCTCCAACGCTGCCCCACTGCCCAAAAGTTCCTCTGCCTTCCGTCGCCCCTCCTGCGGGTCGCTGACAACCCCGCCCAGCCAAAGCATGTGTGCCGCTACGGTTAGACAAACTTCCCGCACATCCGTTGGTCCTTCGCCCCGCAGGACGGCGATGGCTTCGGCGACTTCCACCGCATTGCCGATGGCGTGCCCCAACGGTTGCTCCATGCTGGACAGCACCGCCACCGCCCGCTTGCCCGCCAACTTTGCCGTCCGCACCAACCCTTCCGCCAGCGCTTTGGCTTCCTCCAACTGTCGCATGAACGCTCCGTCCCCGAACTTCACATCAAAAACGAAGGCATCCGCTCCGCCCGCCAACTTTTTGCTCAGGATGCTGCTGACGATCAGCGGGATGGACGCAATCGTCGCCGTCTTGTCCCGCAGGGCGTAAATCTTTTTGTCGGCGGGTGCGATGTCTTCGGTGGCGACGGCGATGGCGCAACCGATGCGTTGCACTTGCCCGATAAACTCCGCTTCGCTCAAGTCCAGCCGCATCCCTGGGATGCTTTCCAGTTTGTCGGCGGTTCCGCCCGTATGCCCCAAAGCGCGCCCCGTCAATTTGGCGACGGGCACGCCCCCTGCCGCCACCAACGGAACGGCGACGATGCTCACTTTGTCGCCGACGCCGCCAGTGCTGTGCTTGTCCACTTTGATGCCATCAATCGCAGACAAATCCAACATCCGCCCGCTTTCCGCCATCGCTTTCGTCAGCCACCAAGTTTCTTCGTCGCTCAGCCCCCGCACATAGACGGCAGCCAGCCACGCCGCCATTTGCTCTGGCGCTATCTCGCCCCGCACGAACCCATCCACCAGCGCCCGAATTTCCCCCTCGCTGTTCGCCTCCCCATCCAACTTTTTGCGGACGATTTCGTAAGCGAGCATCTCCGTCACCCCACTACGGCACCAAGACAACTTTGCCCTTCGTCTGGCGCGTTTCCAAGCGCTGCTGGGCGATGCCAGCGTCTTTGAGCGGATGCACCTCGCCGACGATAGGTTTCGCCTTGCCTTCCCGCAGCCACGCCATCACCCGCTCCTTCGCTTCCTCAGCGACTTTCGGGTCGTCTATCATCATCCCGCCTGCCACGCAGGCGATGGTCAACCGTCGCCGAAAGATGTCGCCCGAAGTGACCGTCCCATCCTTGCCACTGGCGTGCCCGTAGATGATGAGCCGACCGCCTGCCGTCAGGCAGCGAACGCTTTTGGTGAACACTTCCCCGCCGACGCTCTCCAACACCAAATGGACGCCCTCTCCGTTCGTCCGCTCCCGCACGACCCCCTCAAAATCGTCCCGCTCGTAATTGATGGCGACATCGGCACCCAGCGAACGCGCCAGTTCCACCTTTTCTTCGCTCCCCGCCGTCGCAAAAACGAAACCGCCCAGTAACTTGGCGATTTGCACGGCTGCCGTCCCGACACCACCTGCGGCGGCGTGGATAAGCACCCGTTCGCCCGCTTGCAACTTGCCCAGCGTCACCAACGCAAAATAAGCCGTCAGCCAGTTGACGGGCACCGCTGCCGCTTCCACATCGCTCAAGTTTTCGGGAACGGGCATCGCCCGATGGGCAGGCGTTAAGCAATATTCGGCGTAAGCGCCACTGGGCACCCACGCCATCGCCCGTTGCCCAACCTGCCAACCCGTCACGCCCTCGCCGACAACTTCCACGATGCCTGCCACTTCAATGCCAGGGATGTAAGGCTGTTGCGGCGGAATGGACACCCAACCCCGACGGCGCATCGTGTCCACATAGTTGACACCCACCGCCGTCACCCGCAGGAGCAAATGCCCCGCCCGCACTTCGGGCTTGGGCACTTCTTGCAGTTGCAGCACCTCAGGACCGCCCGTCCCCACTTGCACGATCGCTCGCATTGTCGCCATCCTTTTCGCCCCCTTGCCATCGTGCCTCGCAGCCCCTCCTTGCGACGAACCTTCATCGCCGTGCCTCCAGAATCAAGTGCATGTGACCGTGCCAGTTCCAAAACTCCATGCGGAAAGTTCGCCCCCGCAGCCGATAGGCGAACCGCCCGCCTTGCGCGATGGGGCGGACGGGATTGCCCGCGTAAGCGAGTGTCAAGGCATCTATCCCGCCTTCCCCGTCCTTGCCCCCTGTCCCCTGCCCCCCGTCCCATCTCAGCGCCTCCCGAAACTCTTGCGCCCAATCGTTCGCCAACACGCTCAGTCGCTCATCCACCAATTGCCTCACCAAGCGCTTTTGCGCCTCGCTCAACTCCCGCACGGGCAACCCCGCAAACTCGGATGGGACGCCCTGAAAGGCGTCAGGGCGCGCCGTCGGGTCGTGGGCTCGCTTCCGCTGCTCGTCCGTCAACGCCTGCCAAAGTTGCACCGCCAGCGCCTCTTCCCCATCCCAAAGCCAATCCTTCGTGTTGTTCAAGTGCGGGTTGGAGCCCAGCACGACGGGACCGAGCCACTCGTCACCCCGACTGCGCAACAAGGTGAGATGATGCCCAGCGATGCGGACGGCGAAGGGTTCGCCCTTTGGGTCGCCGAAAAAAGTCAGGGTGTAACTGCCCATGCCCTTCGGCTCAGGCACTTGCTGCTCTTGCGCCATCAGCGCCAACACCTTCTCAGCGCCCTTTTCGCTGCAGAGCACCCGCACCAGTTGGACGACCAACGCTTGTTGGTTGGCGTTTAAAGTGCCGATGAGGATGCCGGGACGCGGACCGCCGGGCAACCGAATTTCCCGCCGAAAGGGAGCGTCAAAGGGTTGCAGAACTTGTCGGCGTTGCTCTGCCGTCAACGCCTCCCAAATCGCCAGCGCCGCTTTCTGCCACTTGGGCAACGCCGACGGCGCCGAAGACGAACGGTTTGCCCCGAACAAACCGACGACGCTTGCCGCAATGCCCATCGCACCCACGATGAGCCATCGCATCGCCCGTCCCTCCTTTCCGTCACGGCGTCAATTTGCCCTCGGCATGAAGCCGACGGAAAATGTCCAGCGTCTCGCCAAAGCCTTCCTCAACGGGCGTCGGCGTTAGCGGTCCGATGTCGCGTTGCAACGCTGTGTCATCAAACTCCGCCAGGATGGGCAAGGGCGTGGGTTCAAAGGTGATGAGTTGGTGGGCGTCAGGGACGAGTTTCGCCATCACCTGCACGGCGTCGGCGACGGTCATGGGCGTTCCCCGCAAGTTGTAGACGCGCGCCCCGTCCAAATCGGCAAGGGCACAACGTACGAAGGCGTCCGCCACATCGGCGGCGTATTGCAAGTCAATCAAGCCACCGAAGCGGATGCGGAAGGGTTGGCGCAAAACGAGCGCCTTCAACGCTGTCGTGATGTCCGCTGTCACGCCCACATCTCGCCCAAAGCCGTAAACGGTATGGGGTCGCAACCCTGCGCTGGCGATGCCCCATTCCTGCCAGTAAGCGTTGGCGCACAGTTCGTTGCACACCTTGAACGCCCCATAGTGCGTCGCAGGTTTGAGCACGACCTCTTCGGGCACGGGCTTTTGCGGATACATTTCGGGCGGACCGAAAACGGCGGCGGAACTGGCGTAAACGATGCGACGGATTTGCCCCTGCAACTGGCGCGCCCACTCAAAAACCCGCAGCGTCCCGACGACATTGACCATCGCCCCACCGATGGGGTCTTGACGGCACAAGGGAATTTGCCAAGCCGCCAAATGAATGATGCGGTCAATGCCTTCCCGCTCTATGACGGCGGGCAAAAATTCGGGATGCGTCAAGTCATCGGCGACGAAGGGCACATCTTCCCAGTCAGGCACGAGCACCGAAAGCCGCGTCGGGTCGCGCCGCACATCTGTCAGCACCATGGGCACGCCCAGCGCCTTCAACCTCCGAACGACCCACGCCCCGATGAACCCACAGGCTCCCGTCACCAAAACCTTCATCACCTTCGCCCCTTTGAAAGCGACTGGCGAATAGCGACGGACGGCTGATGAAACGGCAGCGAATGGCGGCTGGCAGCCGAGAAGTTGACTAGTCGCCAATCGCTAATCGCTCCCGAAAAACGGTTCGTCCTTGCGGCGATAACGATAGGCGACTTCCTCGTTCAAGGCAATGCCGATGCCGGGTTTGTCGTCGCGCAACTCAATGAAGCCGTCGCGGATGATCGGTCCGTCCCAACCCAACGCCAGTTCTTCCCAAAAGGGCACATCAATGCCGTGATGCTCCAAGACCAGAAAGTTGGGGATGGCGGCGCAAAGGTGGGCGGACGCCATCGTCCCGATGGGGCTGGAAATGTTGTGGGGGGCGACGGGGACAGTGAAAGTCTCCGCCAAATCGGCGATGCGCTTGCCTTCCAGCAAACCCGTCTTTTGAAAGTCAGGCGCGACGATGTGGACGCCACCCCGCACGATTAAGTCGTGGAATTGTTGGCGGGTGTAATGGTTCTCACCCGTCGCGATGGGCACGGGCGAATAGTCCGTCACCCGCTCCAACGCCTCCACGCTGTCAGGGGGCGTCGGGTCTTCCACCCAAAGCAAGCGGTAGGGCGCAACCGCTTCCGTCAAACGGATGGCGCTTTCCGCCGAGAAGCGCCAATGGCAATCAATGGCGATGTCGGTGTCATCACCGACGGCTTCCCGCACCGCTGCCACTAACTCCGCCATCATCGCAATCTCGCGATTGTCAAGGCAGCGGTTGAAGTCATCCCGCGAGTAAGGGTTGGGGATGTCCACATCAAACTTGAGCGCCGTGTAGCCTATCGCCTTCACTTGCCTTGCGCGGCAGGCGTATGCCTGCGGGTCGGGCAACGCCACCGCTTCCTCGCCCCGTCCGCCATGTGCCTTCAGGTGGATTTCGTAAAAGTGCACGGTTTCACCCGTCTCGCTCATCCACCAAGGGATGCGGGGCGTGCAAATGGACGACAGGCTGGACAACCCTTCGCCCGCATGGCAGTCGGCGTAGATTCGGATGCGCCGCCGAAATGCCCCGCCAAAAAGTTGGAAAAGGGGCACATTGAGCCACTTGCCCACGATGTCCCAAAGTGCCGTCTCAATGCCTGCGATGGCGTGGAAAATCGTCCCGCCGACGGGTCCTGCCGTCACGCCCGCCTCCCGCAACAGCCGACACAACCGATCAATGTCGCGGAAATCTTGACCGAGAAGCAACGGCTTGAGTTCGTGGATGAGTCGGGTCAAGCCGGGCGCAAAGAAGCATTCGCCGTAGCCGACGATGCCTTCGTCCGTCAGCACCTTCACAATCGTCCAGTCGTAGTTGGCTTCAATGACCGCCGTCTGAATGTCGCGAATGCGCATCCGCTCCTCGCTCCCTTCGCTAAATTTGCTACCCGTCACCCATCTCTTCGTCGGGCACGATTTCGTCGCCGACCCGAATGATGCCGCCTTTGACGATGTTGGCGCGCAGACCGCCCCGATGGATGAGGGCTTTAAGGGCGCCGGGTTTGTTCGCCAGCCGCTCAAAATGCTGACACGGTTCGCACAATCGGACGCCCCACAACACGACCTCACCGACACGAAAAGTCTTGCCGACCAAGTGATTGAGAGGGACGCCTTCCGTGACGATGTTGCGGCGCGTTTCGGCAGGTTCTAACCAGATGCCATAATCGCGCCGAACGGCTTCAATGGCTTCCCACTCAATCAGCGTCACCTCTCGCCCCGCTCCCAACCGACCCGAAAAAGTTCCCATTGCCTTGAAGTAGCGGTCACCTTCCAAACCCTTGCCTTCCACCGCCCGCACCCATTCAACGGCTTGCATCGGCGCTTGAGCGTAAGGTGCGATGAAGATGGCGACCACTCGCCCACGCCACATTTCCGACGCTCCTTTCGTCGCCCAAGTTTCCCGTTGCGGTCGGCGGCTGTGCCTTAGGTCGCAAGGTAACCGCCGTCCAAGATGAGGGCTTGCCCCGTCATGAAGCGGGAGGCGTCGCTGGCGAGGAAGACAAAGGCGTCGGCGATTTCGTCGGGTTCGGCGATGCGTTTGATGAGCAATCGCTCCATGATGGCGTTGACGACTTCAGGCTTGGCGAAAAACTCGCGGTTGAGTTCCGTGCGCGTGGCGGGCGGGATCAAGGCGTTGACACGGATGCCCAAAGGCGCTAATTCCTGCGCCGCCACTTTGGTCAAAGCCAGCAATCCCGCTTTGGCGCAAGCGTAATCGGCGTATTGTGGGGCGGGACGGATACCTAATGCCGAAGCGACATTGATGATGACGCCACCGCCACCACGCTGCTGAACATGCTTTGCGAAAGCGACGGTGCACAAAAACGGTCCGCGCAAGTTCACCGCCAACACGCGGTCAACAGTTTCGGGCGTTTTGGAAAGCAGCGGCTCAATCTTTTGGACGGCGGCGTTGTTGACCAAAATGTCCACCCGTCCGAAATGGGCGACGGCGCGTTCAAAAAGTTGCGCCACTTGCTCGGCATCGGCGACATCGCAAGGGATTGCCAACGCGTTGATGCCGTCAACCCGCAAACGCTCGGCGGCTTGCTCGGCAGCGGGGGCATCAATATCGGCGATGACGACGGATGCCCCTTCCTGCCCCATGCGTTTGGCGGCGGCGAAACCGATGCCCCGCGCCGCCCCTGTGATGAGGGCAACTTTGCCGTCCAACACGCCCATTCTCGTTCGCCCCTTCGGCAAATCGTTGCGCCATCATTCACTGACGACTTCAAACTGCGCCCAACGGCTCAATTGGGGTGGGCACAAATAGCCCATGCTCATCGCCGACACGCCCAACCGATATTGACGGTCTTGCAACAAGCAGGGACGACGAAGGTTGGTCGGGACGGTCGTCGTGTAAATCCGCAACTCGCCGTCCACGCAGGTCAAAATCTCTTCCCGCCAATCGCCGACGACATCGGCGATGCCCAACAGCGTCCCTTCCACGCGCAACAACTCTTGCTGCGTCGCCCAATGGACGAGGCGTCTTCCGATGAGCACTTCCTTTTGTGTGTCGCCGTCCCACCAAACCCCACGCGGCGAAAGCGTTCCCCAATCTTTCTGCTGCAGCACTTTGCCGTCGGCGCTCAAAAGCCATCGTTGCTCAGGGAAATCCCGTTCGCCTATGTAGGCTTCCATGCCCCGATGGTTGGCATCAATGTCGGCGACCATGCCTTGATTGTGGATGTGGGTCGTCGGCTTGTCCCAACCCCAAAGGATTTGCCCCGTCCGAGCGTCCACAAGGCAAATGCCGTTGCGTTGCTGGCGCGTCTCAAAGCCGTAGAAAATCTCCAAGCCTTCGCGGTTGGGGTCAATGTCGGCGACGACGCAAACATCGGGATGACCCATCCGCAAACTCCAAAGGACTTTCCCGTCGTCGTCAATGCAAGCGGCGCCTATAATCAGTTCGTCTCGCCCGTCGCCGTCCACATCGGCAGCGTGCAAGCAATGGGCGCCCTGCCCCGCAGCGGGCGAACCGCGTGGCGCTTCCAATTGCCAGACAGTGCGCAATTGCCCGTCCAATGCCACGATGCGAATCAACCCATAAGTGCCCCGCTGCATGATGACGAAGGGATGGCGCCCGTCCAAGTAAGCGATGGCGAGGAAGTTGCGGCTGGCGCGGTTGTAGTCTTCGTAGCCGTCGCGAGAAATCCAAGCCACCCGCCCTTTTTCTTTGCCCGTCAAGCCGTCCAGCATCAAAAGCCACTCAGGACCTTTCATCACATGCCCTGTCGGTTCGCGCGGGTCACCTTCACCCGCCTTCGTGAGCACTTCCGCTTTACCGTCGCCATCCACATCGTAAGCGAGATAGGGCGAATACCAGATGCCCAGTTCAATCGCCCAGCCCAAATCAAAGCGCCAAAGGAAAGTGCCGTCGCTGCGGTAGGCTTCCAGTTTGTAGGTGTCGGGGCTGGGCTTCCAGTAGCCCGGCGCTTGGTAAGGGTCAACATTGAAGTCGGGTTGCTTGATGACGAAATCCAACGCCCCGTCGCCATCCAAATCGGCGATGGCAACTTTTTGCGCCCGATAGCGACCTTGCAACGGGATGGCGAGGTAAGGCTTCGGATTGCCCGTGACGGTGATGGCGACTTCTTTGCTGCGAGCACGCTCGCGGTTGCCGACGATGGCTTGCACTTGGTAGCGGTAAGTGGCGCCCCTTCGGACGGTTGTGTCAAGGAAGTTCGTTCGGGCGATGGGACGGGGCGTCAGGCGTTGCCATTCGCCGTCTCCCTGCCGCCGCAAGATGAGGAAGCGGACATCGTGGGAATCGTCGGCGAAAAGCCGCCAACTGAGAAAAACGCCCCCCTCGCTTTCCACCGCCACCAACCCACGATCCAAGCGCTCCACCGCGAAAGCAACTGTCGCCATCATCATCGTAAGCCACAGCGCGCTTGCCCATCGCATCGCTCAACACTCCCGCCGTCAAAACTTATGCCTTGCCCTACTTGTTGCGCTGCGCCCAAAGGATGCCCAAACCCAAAAGGGTTAGGTCGGGGTTGATGGCGTCCACGACGCCTGTCAAGGGGGCGATGAGCGACGCCAATCCGCCTGTCGCAATGACTTTCGTGCCTTTCCCCAGTTCCGTTTGAAAGCGCGCCACCAACTCCTTGACCAACCCGACATAACCGAACAGCAACCCCGATTGAATGCTTTCCGTCGTCGTCCGCCCGATGGCACGGGGCGGTTGCGTCAAGGCGACGCGGGGCAATTGGGCGGTGCGTTGGAAAAGGGCTTCGGCAGCCATCGTGATGCCGGGGGCGATGGCGCCACCCAAATAAGTGCCGTCAGCATCAATGGCATCAAAAGTCGTCGCCGTCCCGAAATCCACGACGATGCACGGGACGCCATAAAAATGGCGGGCGGCGACGGCGTTGACGAGTCGGTCGGCGCCGACGGCTTCGGGCGGTTGATAAGCGTTGCGGATGCCCAAGTCCAACGCCCCCGTCACGATGAATGCGTCCGTCCCGAAAAATTTCTGCGCCAACTCAGCGAACACGGTTGTCAAGGGCGGGACGACGCTGCACAGCACGACGCCTTGCACTTCGCTGACTTCACATCCGTGCCAAGCGAGGAAATCGCGCAGGGCGCCGAAATGTTCGTCGGCAGTGCGCCCCACTTCCGTTCGGATGCGCCAAGTTCCAAGAAGCGTCGGACATGGGGCGCGAGACATGGCGCAGGGGAAGGTTCGGTGCGGGTCTAAAAGCCCCATCGTGATGTTGGTGTTGCCGATGTCCACCGCCAACAAACGCATCGCCATCACCCCAGACGAATCGGCAAGTCGGCAGGTCGGCAGTCGGCAAATCGGCAAATCGGCAGTCGGCAATCGGCGAATTGGTAGTCGGCAATCGGCAGGTCGGCAATCGGCAAATCGGTAGTCGGCAAACAAGTCGCCAGTCGCTAATCGCCAGTCGCTTCGTCAAGATCGGATGGGCAAAAGGTCGTCCACTTCGTGCCGTCGCTCCATCAACTCGCGCAGTTCGGGCGGGAGGGCGAATTGGACATTTTCGTCGGTCAGGCGCAACTCGCTGACTTCCGTCGCCCCCAATTCTCGCAAGCGTTGGACGACTTGCTCCACAAGGATTTCAGGGGCAGACGCGCCCGAAGTGACGCCAACGCTTTCCGCATCCCAAAGCCATTCGGGATTGATGCCATCGGCGCCGTCAATCAAGTAAGCGGGGCAACCGTGGGCGAGGGCAACTTCCCGCAGGCGTTGGCTGTTGGAACTGTTTTGCGAACCGATGACCAAGATGACATCCACCTGTTTTGCCAACGCCTTGACGGCATTTTGGCGGTTTTGGGTGGCGTAGCAAATGTCGTCGGTGCGAGGGGCGACGATGTTGGGGAACTTGCGTTTGAGGGCGGCGACGATTTCGGCGGTGTCGTCCACACTCAGCGTCGTTTGCGTCAAGTAAGCCACTTTGTTGGGATCAGGCACTTCAAGGCGCTCCACATCGTCCACGCTTTGGACGAGGTAGGTGCAATGAGGCGCTTCGCCCATCGTCCCTTCCACTTCTTCGTGCCCTGCGTGCCCGATGAGGATGATGCTGTAGCCTTCCTGAGCGAAGCGGATGGCTTCCAAGTGAACTTTGGTGACCAGCGGGCAGGTGGCGTCAATGACCCGCAAGTTTTTGCGTCGCGCCATCTCTCGGACGGCAGGCGAAACGCCGTGCGCACTGAAGATGACCGTTGCGCCGTCGGGCACTTCGTCCAATTCGTTGACGAAGATGACGCCCCGTTTTCGGAACTGCTCCACGACGAAGCGGTTGTGGACGATTTCCTTGCGCACATAGATGGGCGTCGGCAACAGTTGCAAGGCTTGCTCCACGATGTCAATGGCGCGGACGACGCCCGCACAGAAACCGCGTGGCGCCGCCAAAACCACCCGCCGCAATTTGGGAAGTCGCTTCAAGCCCATCGTTGCATCCCTTTCCTGTCGCCGAAAAAATTTTTGCGCCGACAAGATTTTGGCATCCCTTTCCGCCACCTGCCGCAGGGCGTGACAAAGTATGCCGATGCAAGGAGGTCGGCAAGTTATGCGGCGGTCGTTGCGCGCTTATCGCTCAGGTTGGTGGCGGGAACGACGCATCTGGGAGATAGCGTCGCCCGACGAACAAACCGTCCAACACTTGCGGGAGCGACTGCGGCTTTCATCGCTTCTGGCGAAAGTCCTTTGCGGTCGGGGGATGACGAGCGTAGAGACCGCCCGTCAATTTTTGCTGGCGGGCGCCAAGGATTTGCCTGAGCCAGAGAGCCTGATGGGTGTAAGTGCTGCCGCCGATTTGATCGTCCATGCCCTTCGGAATGGCAAAGCCATCCTTGTTCACGGCGATTACGACACGGATGGTATTTGTGCGACGGCACTTTTGGCAGGAACTTTGGCGCGCTTTGGTGGGCGCGTCTTTTACTTCGCGCCGAACCGTCACAGGCATGGTTATGGCGTCGCCGACGAAGCCATTCACGCCGCCAAGCGACAAGGGGTCAGCGTCATCATCACGGTGGATTGTGGCATCACGGCAAGGCGTCAAATCGCTGAGGCGAAGGACGCTGGCATCACGACGATTGTCCTTGACCATCACGAGCCGCCTGAGACTTTGCCGCCCGCCCACGCCATCGTGAACCCGAAATTGCCCGATTGCCGTTACCCTTGCCCCGATTTGTGTGCGACGGCACTGGCGTTCAAGGTGGCGCAAGTTGTCGCCGAGCGATTGAAACGCCCCGCGATGCCGACGGACTTGCCGATTGAGTTGGTGGCGTTGGCGACAGTGACGGATGTGATGCCACTGGTCGGCGAAAATCGCCTCTTGGTGCGCGAGGGCTTGCAAGTGTTGCGACAAGGGCGGCATTTAGGGTTGCGGACGCTGATGGAAGTTGCGGGTATAGATGCCCGCTCTCTTCGTTCGTTCCATTTGGGCTTCATCTTAGGACCGCGTTTGAACGCCGCCGGTCGCATGGATGATCCCAAACCCGCCCTGCGGCTCTTGCTGACGACGGACCCCAACGAAGCGCGCCAGTTAGCAAAATGGCTGAACAACGCCAACCGTCGCCGCCAACAAGAGGAAGAAGCCGTCTTTCGGATGGCAGTGGAGATGGTGGAGGAAGAGTTGGATTTGGCGACAGAACGCGTCATCGTCTTGGCATCACCCGAATGGCATCCGGGCGTCATCGGCATCGTCGCCGCCCGTTTGACCGAGTTGTATCATCGCCCTGTCTTTTTGGTCGCTTTGCAAGATGGCATCGGTCAGGGGTCTGCCCGCAGCATCCCTAACTTTTCCATCGCTGAGGCGTTACGGGCGTGTCGTCCCTTGCTCCTTTCAGGCGGAGGGCATCAAGCGGCAGGTGGGTTCAAGATCACCTGCGAGCATTTGCCCGCTTTCCGCGAGCGGTTGAATGCCTTAGCCGCAGAGTGGCTTTCGCCCGATGACCTTTGCCGCTGCGTGACGATTGATGCGGAAGTCACGGCAGACGAATTGACCTTGCCCTCGGTGGAGCAACTGTCGCTATTGGAACCGCTCGGTTACGGCAACCCGAAGCCTGTCTTTTTGCTGCGGGATGTGACGGTCTTGCATGCCCAACGCAACGGGCATCGGTTAATCTTGCGGGTGCGACAAGGGGATCGGGTGTTAGAACTGCAAGGGGATGGGATGGGTGACGCCCTTGCGGAGATTCCTGTCGGAGCGCCCATCCATGTTTGCGTGACGGCAGAATTGCGCCCTTTCAACGGACTGCCGATGGCGGAATGGCAGATCGTGGATTGGTGTCCGAAGGGTTCGGACTTGGTGCTCTTTCGGCAGCGCTAAGGCAAAAGGGTTCAAAGTTTGGTGGGCGCGGAGGGATTCGAACCCCCAACCGACCGGTTATGAGCCGGCTGCTCTGCCGTTGAGCTACGCGCCCGTCGGCACTATTTAATTCTGCCTTGCCCTACGCCATCAGTTCTGCTAACCGCTCCAAAAGTTTTCGGTGTCCTCGCAACTTCTCTAAAGCCCGTTGTTCAATGTGGCGGACGGCTTCGCCCGTGATTTTGAACATCTGACCGATTTCGTCAAGGGTGTAAGTTCGCCCGTCTAAAAGCCCAAAACGCAATTGCAATACTTGCCACTCCCGTTCGTTCAAGTGGGCTTCCAAGAAAGCCCGAAGCCGTTCTCGGGCATAATTGCGCCAGAAAACATCCTCTGGGGAAGGGGCGTTGGGGTCAGGGATGATATCCTCCAGCACCAACTGCTCCTCTTCGTCCACGGGCAAATCCAACGAAAGGGTCGTCGGGACAAGGGCTTGCAACTCTTCTACCTTCTCAGGGGAAAGTCCCGTCTCTTCGGCGATTTCCGCAGGCGTAGGGGGTCGTCCCAACTCCTGCGTAAGCCGCTGAGTGACCGCCATCACCTGCGAGAGAGTCTCTACAAGATGGAAAGGCAGATGAATGAGGCGGCTTTGTTCGGCGATGGCTCGGACGATGTATTGGCGAATCCACCAAACGGCATAAGTGCTGAAACGCGTCCCCCTTTGCCAATCGTATCGGTCAACGGCTCGGATGAGCCCCAAGCATCCCTCTTGCACCAAATCTTCCAAAGGGACGACGGAGCGGTTGGCGAAATTTAAGGCGACACTCATGACCAACCGCAAGTTGCTTTCAACCAGTCGCTCGCGGGCTTCCATATCACCCTGACGGACACGATGGAACAGGCGAATTTCTTCGTCGGGGGTTAGCGGGGTTTTCCAACGGAGCGATCGGAACAGCACCTCTATGGATGAGGGGATACCGTCCCGCTGTCGGTAGTCCGCTTCTTCGGCGCTTTCGGCAGCGAGGTCGTCAGTGGGTTCATCGTCTCGTCCCATCAACTCTTCGTCAGCGTCTTCTATGTCTGCGTCGCTTTCGGGGAGCACTAAGATGCCCTCTTCTTGCAACCATTCAGCGACTTCTTCTACGGGCACACCACTGCTTTCGGCAGCGGCTTTGACATCGTTGAAAAAGACTGCTTTCGTCTCTTGAGCCATCGCCCACAAGGTTTGGAGTTCTGGATGATCAAAGGCGTCGGATGGGATTGGCATAAGCCAGCACCTACCTTGCCGAAAGTTTCAGAGCCCGCAAATTTTCCTGCCAAACCTTCAGCAACGGGTCATCGGGGGAAAGTTGCCCCGCCGAAATTTTCCGCATCAATTCCGCTTGCTGCCACCGCAGCGTTTCCATCTGACGGTAACGGCGCAACCGCAAGATGCGATCCTCTATGGCATTTCGTGCCTTCAAAAAGGAAAGGTCACGCACCATCAAACCGCTCAAAGTTTGCCGCAACTTCTCATCGCCCAACTCCGCCACTAAAAGGGGCAAGTCAGCAAAACCTTGCTCTTCCAAGCACCCTTGAACCAACCGAGCCAAATCACGGTGCTCCGCCAAAAGGAATTCATCAGGCGTCATCTGGGCGAGGATTTTTTGGGCAGCCTCTCGGTCTTGCACCATAGCAGCCATCAACTCTTGCTCCGCCGTCAAGATGCCAAGGGGCAATGGACTAACGGTTGTCAAAGTGAAGCGGATGGGATCGGGGAAGGGAGGGCTTTGAGGGCGAAGGGAGGAAGCCCAACGGCGTCGCTGTTCTGCCAACGCTCGCGTCAAGGCGACTTCCAACGATTCCATCCGTTCGGGTCGGTCGCCGCTCCATGCCTTCGCCAACAACCGCAAACATTCCCGCTGCTCAATGGGGTCGGCAAACTCACTCAGAACTTTCACGGCATCTTTCAACCCTTCTTCCGTCGCATCGGGATGACGCTGCACCAACCAACGGACGCGGAAACGCACCAACGGTTCGGCTCGCCCCAAAAGTTGGCGGAAGGCTAAAGCGCCCTGCTCCCGCAGGAAACTGTCGGGGTCGCTGCCTTCGGGCAAGGGGACGAACCGCACTTCCATCTCTTGCTGCCGAAACAAGTCCGCCCCCCGCAGCACGGCGTTCAAGCCCGCTGAGTCGCTGTCGTAAGCGATGAGGACGCGTTGGGTGTAACGGCGCAAGATTTGCACGGTGTCGGCATTGAGGGCAGTGCCCAAAGTGGCGACGGTGTTGGTGAAGCCTCCTTGATGGAGGGCGATGGTGTCCATGTAACCTTCCACCAAGATGACTTCGCCTTTCTCTCGGATGGCAGGGAGTGCCAGATGGAGTCCGTAAAGGCATTTGCGTTTCTGGAAGAGGGGCGTTTCGGGCGTGTTGAGGTATTTGACTTCGCTTTCCCCTAAAGCCCGACCGCCAAAGCCGACGACATTCCCTTGCGAGTCGGTGATGGGGAACATCAAACGGTCGCGGAAGCGATCCACATAGCGGCTGCCGTCCCGCGTGCGTTGAATCAAGCCCGCTTGGAAAAGGTCGTGGGATGCGAAGTCGGCTTCGGTCGCCGCCTTCAGCAAAGCGTCCCAAGCGAGGGGGGCGTAGCCCAAACGAAAGCGACGAGCCGTGGCGTGGCTGATTTGTCGTTGGAAGAGATATTGGCGGGCTCGTTCGCCTGCCTCCGATGCCCAAAGGGCACGCTCAAAAAATTCCGTCGCCCATCGGTTGATTTGCAGCAACCGTTCCTTTGCCCATTCCTCTCGCCGCAAAGAGGCAGGCGTTTGCCATCGCCATCCCAATTGCTGAGCCAGACGGGCAACGGCTTCGGAGAAGGTCAGCCCTTCTATCCGTTGCACAAAGTCAATGACATCGCCGCCTGTCTGACAGCCAAAGCAATACCAGACGCCCTTTTCGGGGTTGACAAAAAAGGAGGGCGTCTTCTCTTTGTGGAAGGGGCAAAGGGCTTTGTAGTTTTTGCCCGCAGGGAGCAAGCGGACATAGGCTTCCACGACCGTGACGATGTTGGCGTGCTCGCGCACCCATCGCAATAAGTCGGGTGACGGCGATGGCATCCCGACTGACCCTCCTTCATCGGGTCAGGGTCACGCGCCCCCGCAGGAAGATGAAAATCCGCACCACTCGCCCATTGTAAACCGTGAACTCAATGTTGCTGCTCTTGTGATAACGCAGGATGACATTGCCCGTCGGCGTGGAGACGACTTGCAGGTTGACGGGATTAAAGTAAACGATTTCGTCGGGTTGCCCATACCTGAGCAAAACGCGTCCCATTTCGTCGCCTAACTTGATGCTCTTGAAGGGGTCGCCCATCGCCGTTCGGGCGCCATCAAAGCGTTCGCCCGCCACAGAGATGCCGATGACTTCCATCCGCGCCCCACTTCGTGGGTCTTCCATCAGTTCCACCAAAAAGCAAAGGTTAGCAGCACCCCGCTTGTAAACGAAAAAGACTTCGTTCCTTCCCACTTGCACGAAAGGCGGAAAGACCCACGCTAAATCCCACAACCGAGGAGGCATGCCCGTCGTCGCCCCACCAACCCCTGGCATGCCGGGCATCCCCCCTGGCGCCATCCCTGGCATCCCTGGCATCCCTGGCATTCCCGCTTCAGACTCTGGCATGCCAGGCATCCCGCCTGGCGCCATCCCCGGCATCCCTGGTAGGGGCGGTCGTCCGATGGGCGAACCTGCCAGTTGCGCCATTCCCGAAACTCCCGCCATCACCCCAGGCAGCGTCGGTTGACCGCCGAAAGATGACCCCATCCCCACTCCGCCGCCCCCAAAAGGAGCGCCCGGCATTGCCCCTGTCGGAGCGCCAGGCATTCCCGGCATCCCTGGCGCGCCAGCGCCACCTTGCCCGCCTGTGGTTGGCGGTCCCGCCAGATAATCGGGCATCCCCCAAATGCTAAGCAAACAATCCGAGCGTAAGCGCCCTGCCTCATCGTAAGCGATCACAGGCGCGCCTAACCGAACCCCTGCCAATTGCCGTTCTAAGGCTTGCTGCCCAATCCCTATCGTCATCGCCACCGCCAAACTTGCGGTCACGAACCATGAAAGGCGCATCGCCCTCACCTCCGAAGCATTTCCCCCAAAGGCACCAACAAAGGCTTGGGAGCGCCCAATTCAGGCGGCAGGAAGATGAAGATGCGCACGACTTTGTAATCCACGACGGTAAACTCCACATTGCTCCGTTCGTGATAGCGTAGCAGCACTGTCCGTCCAATCCCGATGTTCGTCAAGGGCACCTGCTCGGTGATGACATGAGCGGAGTCAGGCGCTCCGTAACGCAGCAAGACCCGTTGCAAATCATCCCCCAACCGAATGGCGCGGAAGGGATCGCCTAACGCTGTCGCTACAAGGTAACGCCGACCATCGGGAGCGACAAACGCATCAGGGCGCGTTCCGTAAGCCATGATGGCGACGACAATCCCTTTGTCTTCCAGAAAACTCAGCGCTCCCTCGCCCCGCCGATAAAGCCACAAGCGTTGGTTGGCTTGAGGAGGGATATAGACAAGTTGCGTCCATGCCAATTCTGTCGGCGGCGTCGTCCCCCCTGTCGCGCCCATCCCAGGAGCACTGGGCATCCCTGCCTCCGCTCCTGGCATCCCGCCCCCGTAAGGCATCCCAGGTCGCATCGGTCCAGGCATCCCGCCCATCGCTTCCCCTGCGGGCGGTTGACCGCCGAAAGCAGACCCCATTCCCACTGGGGCGCCCCCCGGCATGCCCGGCGCTCCTGGCATTCCTGGCATGCTCGGTGCTCCCGGCATCCCCGGTGCAGCGGGCATTCCCGCTGAAGGAGCAACCGCCGTCGCCGTGACAATGAGGTCAGGCATCCCCCAAACCCGCACCAAACAGGAGGGACGCAAATTGCCTTCGGGATCACGGTCAATGACGGGAGAACCCAGCCGCACACCTGCCAATTGAATTTCAATTTGCCGACGAAGTTGTGCCCCAACCCAAAGACTGGTCATGACCATCCCCAACATCAGCCAAAGGACGGACGGCTGACGGACTGGCTTCATCTTTGTTCGCCTCCATCCATAAAGGCTGCCTCAAGTTTAGAGGCAACCATCCCCGCTGTCAACATCCGTGGAGTGTGTTCGGAAATTGAGCCCAATGAGCCCAATGGGAGGGCGAACCTCTCGGTGAGCCTCATTCACCTGAACTGCCTATTTGCCGAATTACCGAAATTTTCGGCTCGGCAGGAGTCTCGCCCTCCCTTTCCGAACACCCTCACATCCGTGTCAAAATCTTTGCGACGCCCGAAACGCTGTCCTCCAACCAGAGACCCGACAGAAAGGAGGCAAGAACCTCATGCCCGTGCGGTTAACCCGACAAGGTTACGAGCGGTTGCGCAAGGAACTGGAGCAACTTTACCAGCGCCGCGCCCAACTCATTGACGAGGTGCGCGAGACGGCAGCCGAAGGTGATTTGAGCGAAAACGCTGGCTTGGATGCCGCCAAGCGCACTTTAGGCATCGTGGATGCTCAAATCCGTTACCTTGAGCAACGCCTCGCCGACGCCGAAATCATTGAGCAAGACAGTCAGCCCGAACGCGTGGATGTCGGCGTCATCGCCACCTTTCAAGACTTGGACACGGGCGATGTCATCCGTTACCGCATCGCCGAAAGCATGGAGATGGACTTTTCCGCTCCCGTCAAGACCGCTACCCCTCAATCGCCCATCGGCAAAACCTTGCTCGGCAAAAGCGTGGGTGACGAAGTGACCCTGCAATTGCGCGGGCGCACCCAACGGTTGCGCTTGATCGCTTTGTCGTGGGATGGGGGCGATGCCGAAAACGACGAAACACTCCCACAACCTTAAGTCGCCTTGCGCCGTCCGCTACGCCGTCCCTTCGCTTTCCCGTTCCAACCATCGGATTTCTTCGTCACTCAGCCGAAAGCCCGAAGCCGAGGCGTTCTCCTCAAGTTGGGCAAGGTTCGTCGCCCCGACGATGGCGGCACTGACGACGGGCAATCGCAACACCCACGCCAAAGCGATGTGACTGAGTGGGCGTCCGTGCCGCTGTGCCAACTCTTTGACGGCTCGCCAGATGCGCCGCTCCCGTTCTGTCAACCCTTCCCTTTGCCGATCCATGCGCGCCCGCGCCCAACTGACGGGCGGCGTTTCGGGCATCGGGTCTTTCGCCAAAAAGCCACCGCCCATCGGGCTGTAAGCGAGGATGCCCAAGCCCTCGCTTCCCGCCAACGGCACTAACTCCGCTTCAATGCTTCGGTCCAGCAGGCTGTAACGCACTTGGTTCGTCTCAAAGCGCGCCCAGCCGTTTTTGTCCGAAAGCCACAACGCCTTGCACCATTGCCACGCCGCAAAGTTGGAGCAACCGATGTAAAGCACCTTGCCCGCCCGCACCAAATCGTCCAACGCTTCCAGCGTCTCGTCCAACGGTGTGTTGGCGTCCCACCAGTGGACTTGGTAAAGGTCAATGCGGTCCGTTTGCAAGCGACGCAAACTGGCGTCCACTTGACGGATGATGTGGTAGCGGCTGAGCCCTTCATCGTTTTTGCCCTCACCCACCCGACCCCGCACCTTCGTCGCCAAAACGATTTGATCCCGCACGCCCTTGAGCGCCTTGCCGACAATCTCCTCGCTGCGCCCGCCGACATAGATGTTCGCCGTGTCAAAGAAGTTGATGCCTAAATCCAACGCCCGATGGATCAAGCCGATGGCATCGCTTTCATCGGCAGGTTTGCTGCCCAAGTGGGCGCAGCCAAAGGCGATCTCGCTCACCCAAACGCCCGTCCGTCCCAATCGCCGATACTCCATCGTCCCTCGCCCCTTTGCGCTGATGGATTTGTCTGGCGCATTGGCAAAATTTAACAGCCTTCACAAGGAGCGATTCTGAATGCGCCCGAAATTGACGGTCATCGTGCCCGTTTACAACGAGCGCGACACAGTGCTGACGGTGCTGGAAAAAGTCAAGGCATTGCCCGTCAGCAAAGAAATCATCGTCGTGGAAAATTGCTCCACCGACGGCACGCGGGAATTGCTGGCGAACTTGGATGACCCCGCCATCCGCATCGTCTTGCAGGCGAAAAATTTGGGCAAGGGCACTTCCGTCAAGTTGGGCATAGCGATGGCAAAGGGCGAGTGGGTCATCATCCAAGATGCCGACTTGGAATACGAGCCGACGGACATCTTGCGCCTTTTGGAATTCGCCGAACGGACAGGGCAAGTTGCGGTCTTCGGTTCGCGCCTGCTGACGGGCAACCCGCAAGGGGCGCGGGCGTTTTACTTCGGGCGCGTCGTGCTCAATTGGCTCTTCCGCCTCCTCTTTCGGGCGACGACGACCGATGTGGCGACTTGCTACAAACTCGTCCGCACCGACATCGCCCAGCGCCTGCGGTTGCGATGCAGCGGGTTTGATTTGGACTTTGAGTTGGCGTCGGCGTTGCGACGGTTGGGTTACGACATCGCCGAAGTGCCCATCACCTATCGCCCCCGCAGCATCGCCGAAGGCAAAAAAATCCGACCTGCCGATGGGCTTCGCGCCATCACCACCATGCTCCGCATCCGCCTGACACCCCAAAGCGCCTTAACGCCAAATGGGCTCACCTCGCCGAATGGTCAAAAATGAGCACCTCACCCGTCGTCGGAGACGCGTAGAGCAAACGACGCACTTTGCCGTGCAAGGCGTGGGCGACAGCAAGGTAAAGCCAAATGGGCGCTTGCCCTGTCAGCACGACCTCGTTGCCTTCACCTGCTAACTCTTTTGCCCGCTCAAGGTAAATCGGCAACTCATCCAATTTGGCAACCTCGCCGTAAAGGCTCTTTAGGTCAATCACGACACGACCGCCATAAAGCGCCCGCTCAGGCACATCATCCATGAGCGCTTGCAGGCGTTGCGGAATTTCCTTTACTCGCCGCTCAATGCTGGCGATGTCAGCGGCATCCTTGCGCATTCCACAATGGGCTACATCGTTGCGAAGACTGCCAAGCCAATCCCAAAGTCTGGCGACTTCCTCGCTTTTCGCCAGTCCGTCAAACCAGTCGGGCACTTCTTCGCTTATTTGCTGAAGTCTTTTCACTGCTTCACCGAGCGCCTTCTCAATTGCATCCTCGCGGTATTTCCTGTCCAACCAATCACCGCTACCCCGCTGAAGCGCCACCCAACTGACAACCCATTCCCTCGCCAACAATGTCGCCTGCACCCACAAGCCTTTTTCCACGAAATGCTCAATCAACGCCAATTGCTTCTGCAGGTTTTCCTTGTCCAGTCGGTCAGGCGCATCGTGGGCGAACTTTTCGGCTTCTGAACGAATTTGCTCCACGATGATGGCGAACGGTTTTGCCCACCGTTCCGCCTCTGAAGCCATCTTCGTTAACATCGGCAGTAACTCATCGGCGTGACGCATCACATCGCGAGGGCGTGCCAGATGAAGAGCCTGAGAAAGCGAGCGCAACTTATTGGCGACCCTTTGCAAATGCGTCGGCAAATATTCTTCCGACTGCCTTTGCCATGCCTGACGGTGAACTGTCCCCAATCGCTCGGCAAGCAAGGTGGCGTCGCTTCGCTGAAGGAAAATTTCCGCACCGCTAAGCCAATCAAGCAAATCCAAAAGCGGTGTCAAGTCAAAGATGGGCGCTCGGTTGTTTCCGTCCCGTGCATCAAAAGCCCCGTAAATGATGCGTTCAATTTTCACGCCTTTCGTCCGACGAAGGTAAGCGGCAATGGCGAAAACAACCATCGGGATGGAGCGAAAAGCATGGGTGATGTCCAGAAGGATGGTTTCTTTCTCGCTCACCACCGAAGCGACCCGATCAAAAATCTCCCACAGTTCCTGTTCCGAGCGACCTTCAGGAATCTCAACGAATTCAACTTGGTCTCCCAACCGCTCCCTCAGCACATCGCAGTAAGTTTTTTCTTCCTTCGGCTCGGAAAGGATTTGACCACAGCAAGCACACCGCTCACCTTTAGGCGGACGGTAATCTCTTGCACTGGGTGTCACGAACACAAGCACCTTTTCCGGCTCAAAGATGCGTGCGACGGCTTCAGGAAAAAGATGGGTCTGACACTTTCGCTCACCTTCCGCATCGCTCCAGTAGTAGGTGACAGCCTGATAATCACCTGTGCCCAAAAAGGTAAAGGCTTTCATAGACGATGCAACTCCCTGTTCAACAATCGTTCCACTTCTTGAGCGGCGCGCTGGAGTTGTCCTTCAGTTTGAGCCGTGGTGGTCAGGCGAAAACCGACCCCACTCACCCGACGCCCTGGGACGAAAACGACGAGTTTATCAGGGGGTTCTGGTTTTACCTTCGGTTGGCCTTCCCGCCAACCGATGTCTTCTATGCGCTTGACAAAGGAGAACCGATGGGCGAATAGGTCTGCCCATTTACAGGTTTCTGCTACCTCTTTTGGCTCTTTCTCTGCCAGTTTTATTTCGCACTCTCCGTCACGCGGTTCAGGTAAAGTCTCCACATTTTCCAGCACTTGTAACACCATCCTACCTAACTCGGTTATGTTGCCCCCTTGCCACAAACCGTTTTGTTCCAGAAGTTCCCGCACCTCTCCTCTCACTTCCTCACCCCTTAAGCCCCTAAGGATGTCGCCCAACATCGCAAATAAGCCAATGAAGGGTAGACGAACCAACTTGATTTGGTCTATGGGCGGGTGAAGGTAACGGTTTTGTTCCTCCTTCGGAAGGTTCTTGAGTTTGGTGATATGACCGCCCTCCTCAATCTCTGGGTCTTGCAGGATGATATGAAACAGCGATGTAGCACCGTAAAACTGAACCGCAAGGGTGAGTAAAGCCGACATGGCTTTGCGCCCCCCTGCGATGCACACATGCACTTCAGCCCACCTCCGATAATCTCGGAGGACAGAACATGCCTCTTGCATAAACTCGGTTACTGCCTTATCGCTATCTACATCGTAAAAGGCGTCCACCAACCTCGTCCCTGCAACACCTTGAAACTCAACCCTACCCTGATAATAGTCGGGTATATGTTGGGCGAGCAGATTAAGGGCTTCTTGGGCGTAGATGTCCTTAGTGGTTAAAATAGTCACGGCACCAATATCCACTTCATCAGACTTTAGGCGGTCAATCGCCTCTGTTACGACGGCGGGGCTTTCCCCTAAGGTGGCGAGAAGGATTTTCTTCATGTCATTTCGCCTCCTCCTTCAATCTCGTAATCAACCTTCTCCACACGCAAACTATCTATCCATTGAAAGTCGCGCAGGTTCTCAGTGAACAAAAATAGTCCGTGCTTCAACGCCGTAGCAGCGATGAGCATGTCGCAGATCAGGGATTCCATCCTTTCACACCATGAAGGGGGAGTGAATCTTCGGCAATATTGCTCTAACAGAGAATGGGCAATTTTTGAAATGCCTTGGGTGATAGGCCAAATTCGGCGGATTTTCCCTTCTTTGCGTATTTCTTGGATACGAAAACGGAAGTCATTGAATGCCTTTTCGCGGCTCCCTGGCGATTTTGCGATGCCTTTAAGCATTTCCATCAGCGATACCTGTGAGATATGAAGTTCCCAACCGTCTTCCAATTGCCTCTCCCACCATTCTATTGCGTCTTCAAATGCGTTATCGTAGTCCATGACGATCATGCTATCTACGAGACCTTTCTGCATATTGCGTCCCCCTCCGAGCGAAAAGCCAACGCGTTGCATAGCCGAGCACCTTAAGGAAATCGTCTTGGGAAAGATTCGCCAAATCTACTTGGAAACTTGCGATGACCTTAGCGATGCTTTGGTAGGATTGTCTCTGACCTGGCCTGAGAGACGGGGAATGTTGCAGGCATCTCGCTAACTGCAGCGCTCTTTTAAGCCCTTTGCGGGAGGCGTAAGAGCACCACTTCCTCCACTCTGAAGGCACAACGCCAACCAACTGACCTGCCATTTGTTGCGCCAATTCTACCTTTTCATCCGTCGTCATCAGTAAACGCCTCCTGGGCACGAGTCGCTTTGGGGTCGTAAGCCCTCAACCAATGCCTGCCAAGAATAGTGATTAAATAGGGTCACATCTTGTTGGCAGGCTCTTAGGCATTCGCAAAGGAATTGCTTCAAAGAGTCTCCCTCTAGAGTCTCTGGGGCGAGAAGGGTGCGCCAGTTACTGCTATGCCATAGTTTCAATCGCTGCGGTTCAAAGCGAACCGCTCCAAAACATCGGGGCTTAGCGCCACCTAGTTTGGGGGTGAAGGTGAGGTTAAAACCTTCCTGCCTTGCCTGCCAACCGAGAGCATGGAACACTAAGCCCAACTCCGCCTGGCTCAGGTTTTCAAAGGAAAGCGTCACCTCAAAGCCTGTCCCTTCAGGTAACGCCTCTACGAATCGGAAGTTCTTTTCAGGACGCTGATTGGGGAGGGGTTGAAAAGTTTTGTGCTGGTAGAAACGGCGCTTATTAGGTTCACAGCGCTTCGGTTGAAAAAGTTCGGCAATCTTCACGACCTGCGTCTTGACATCACCTTGCGGGTTGGCATCCTCAAAGTGCACCCGCCCGCGATATCCCGTCGTCCCGAACAAACGGCATGCAGGGCAAAGAGGCGTGCTCAGATCACGGAATTGGCAGGGCTGATGGGAATCTTTTACTTGCTCGCTTCTATGTCTTTGCGAGACACATGAGTTAGAAATCACTTCCAAGATGCTTCGGATGACACCTTTGATGCTACTCCCAGGGATGCAGATTTTGTCGTTACGCCGATAAAAGGTATGCCAGACATCAGGACGGTCGCCCCTTGCGTTAGGGTCAAACTCATATTCGCCTGAACCGACAAAGAGGTATTTGGAAACGACATAGAAGACGAGTTGCAGTTGACCCGTGAACTCTAGGAAACGCTCGTGATAGGTCGCTACCTTCCGCTGTGGCTCTTCGTCTGGGAGGGAGACTAAGGCAAAAGGTTTTGGTGCCGCTCCAAATTGTCTCTTACTCATCGGGCAACACCTCCCTAGGGCTAATGAAGATGGCGATACCTTCGCGGTAGAAAACCCGACAGCGCAGCCTTGCCTTATCACTGTCCACAATCGGGTAGCGTTCAAAGGGCGGGCAAAACTGAGAAACCTTCAAAGGGACTAAGCGGATGGGACATTCATCCGTTTCAACCGTCCATTCTCCTTGAACTTGCTGAAGAGGGGGCAGTTCTGCCGCCTCGTCGCTCAAAGCCAAGACACGGAACTGATCGTTCCCGATGCGTTGCCAGCGGATTTCGCAGTGGTCATTGAAAGCGATGCCGTTGTCCCTCAAGTCATCAGGTAACCCTTTGCCCGTTCGCATCGTCGCCAAGTCCCAAAGGAAATAAGCCACTTGCCCCCTCAACTCTTTCAGCAGTGTGCGCAAGGTCTCCCCATTGACCATACCCGCATAAACAAAGCCTTGCGCCCTCATTTCGCCACCCCCAAGGCAGTGGGCAAGTGTTCTATCGCCTTTTCCGCAACCCGATGCCACCTTTCCGCATCGTAAGTTCGGCGCACGAAGATACCAAGGTCGGTTGCTTCTGTGTCAGGCAAGTCCGTAAGAAAGTCATCAGGGGTTAAACCGTATTTCTCCCGCTCTTCCCCTCTGTTGATGAACTTTCCGACCCCCCAAAGTTCCGACGGCGACATGTCATGACCTATTTTTGCTAAGTCCACTACGACCCTGGTGACCGAGATTTCCACTTTGCCGAAGCCTCGGTTTTTACCGAAACCGACCTTAACTAGACCGTCGTTAATGCCTTTTATCGTTAGCGCCAGTAAACCGAGTTGCCAGACCTCAAAGTTCTCCAGCCGCAGTTTCCCCATGAATTCCCCGCTCACTACGATTTCCATCTGAAAAGGACCTTGGGCGACGGCATTTGTCAGGCGTGAAATGGCAACACCATAGCGAGTTTCGGTTACGACTTCCTTGTTAGGAAAGAGGTCACTGAATGACAGGCGCCCCCGAAGACGGGTGTTCCCGTAGAGTTTACAGGCATGACAGGATTGCCGATACACCCTGGCGCTATCTTTTTCTTCCCCCAATCGCCGTCCACAGGCGTTGTCGGCGAAAGGCTCGCAAACCTGCCCACCGTCAACCTCCTGCACATCCAATGTCCGAAGCACCTTTTCGGTGAAACCCCGAAAGACACCCTTGATGGATGAGCCAGGAATATAAACCGTCTCCATGCCTCCGATGAAGGTTCGCACGAATTGCATGTCAGGGAGGAAAGGGTTTGGTGAGAGCCTCCCTGATTTGATGAGCAATGGCGACTTCGGAACAAGCGTGAATTCTATCTCCAGTGCATTCCACAGGCACTTATGCATCGCTGTCACCCCCCCTGCGACAAGCCTTGTAAGAACACCCGCACAAAGTTTTGCGGATCCGCCTCCGATGGTGAATTGCCTTGCAGGTAACTCAACAGATCAGCGCTGGTAATCCGTTCCACCTTTAATCCCTGCAATTGGCACCATCCTAAGCCCCGTGTCGTCTTCCCACCCAGAGGCAACTCGCCTTCCTCCATCGCCCTCAAGGAGAGAAGAAACAAGCCCATCTCCCAGTCTTCCATGTTCTCGGCGATAATGCGGATGCCGAACTTCGCCTTGGTGGGAACGACTTCAAAATCAAATTTGATCCCTCGTTTGGCTGAACCGAGGTCACGGTCAATGCCGACACCGTCGCGGACTTCGGTTAGGCGGAGGAGATCATCGCCGTTTATCAACATCGCATCTTGAAAGTAAACCCTTGAGGCAAGCCAAGGAGAACCGAAAAGGCGGCAAGCGGTGCAAGAGTGGAAGAAAAGTTCCTCAGTGAATTTCGCGTCGTCTAAAACGCCATTGCGCTGATGGCGTTTGACCATGCAGGCTTTACACCGTCGGCAAGTGTCACAACAGTTGCTTCCCCTGCAATCCTCGCAATTTGTGCAGCAAGTCGCCACGACGCATCGTTCCCTCTCACTCAATGGGTCACATGCCCAGACCCTTTTGCCCTGCCATTTTTGCTGCAGGGCGTCTAAGGTGCGGAGTAATCGCTCCGTATGAGCGCGGACGACACCTTTGAGGGATGAACCAGGGATAAAAGGCATTCCCTCTGGCGTTTTGATAACAGGTAGGTCAGAACCTGTGGGCAGGAAGGAGGGGCGACTGCCGATGCTCAAGGGTGTTTTCATCTCAAGGGTTGCGGTCACGATGAACCGATTGTCAAATCGGTGAAACCCTACCATCCCTCATCCCTCCTTTGACAAAGTGTCAAGCCGACGAAGCCTCTGTCCCTCAACACCCGAAAGATTTCTAGAAGAAGCCCTTGCAAATACCCAAGTCCAGGGCAAGCCCTCATCAGGGAGGGCGACGAGGCTAATGTCGGTGTTGGAGATATGTAAGGACACTGTTCAAGGGCGCTCATGACTCTTCCCCCTCTCTGGGGCGTTTTGCGACGAACCAACGGTAAAGGAAGCCTGTGTAAAGGCGTATGAGTTCCATGTGCACCGCGCGCTCTTTTGTATTGCTTCCCTTGACGATCTCTTGGGCTAAGTTACCCAATCGCTTAAAGTCCTCAAGGATGCGTTGCCCAAAGTCGTTATGGCGCCACTCCTTTAGGCGTCCCATTTGGTAGCACACGAAATTTTCCAGTGCCTTTACGGAGTCGGTCGCGTTGGCTATGTTGAGCAAGTTATGCAATTGGGATTCTTCCATCCTGGTGCTGGTGATTTGGGTCTCCTCAACACATTGCCTCGCCCATTCCACGACTTCATCCAATCGCCGCTCCACGGCTTGACGAATCCGAGGCTCCAGCGTGGTCATACTGCCATCACCTCCAAGTGAAAAGGATGACAGACCAAAATCTCGCCCAAGCCCTCATCAGTGCGGTCACCGACGCCTTGGGCTTCTAAGGCTTCCAACGGGGGTGCAATCTCATCCAGCGACTTTTCTGTGCGGAAGACATAAACGCTGCCCATTGCCGCCCCCAACGCCGTGGGTTTAGGTAAGCCCCAAGCAGTAGACCAACCCCCGACAAGAGCAGGTTGAGTCGCCCAGAAGACAGGTTTCAAGGTCTGACCGTTAAGGTTTAATTGAAGCCTCAGGGTGGGAATGCCCTGGGCATCATGGAGGACGGCAGGAGAGAGCAAATCCACGCTGAAATAAATGCCCTCTGGTTTCTCAGGCGCATGGAAGCCCACTTGCTTGGCTAAGTCCGCCAGTTGTCTCCATACCTCTTGCAATTTCTCGTTGAAGTGTTGAATCCGTTCGCGGACAGAGGGGAGGGACGATGGCACTTCGTGCAATTCCGCCTTGCCAAAGCCCCTCGTGGTTAATGCCCCCACGCCGAGTGTGCGCACCGCTTCCTTCAGCAAATCAAGGTCGGCGTCGCTTTCTATCCATAAGCGTCCCACAAAATAACTTTGGGGGCGGATAGCGATGACCCGATAGAGCATTGCCTCCTGGGCGGCGCGACGGTGCCGACTAAGGGCGACTTTGGTTTGCATCGCCGTCTCAGGCTTGGCTTTCACCCATCCCTCAGGTAAGCGGGCGTAAAACCCACTCACTCGTTCCATCCTTCCCTTGCATGCTCGGCAACGCAGTGCCATCGGGACGGGAAAGGTTACCCCTTTTCGTTCCAATTCCTGATAGGTAACGGAAATGAGTAATGCATCCCGAATCCCATGCCCCTTCTCCTCGTGCCTGTCCCGAGGCACATTGAAGAACCCGCCTTTTCCCTTACACTCTAATGCTGTCAATGGGAAGGGAAGTGCATAAACCCCTTCAGTTGGTGATGGGAACAGGTTTCCAAAACGCATCTTTTGGACGGTGGGAAGGATTTGTCCTTGCCGACCGTTACGGATAAGCCACTCCGCCAATGCACCCCGCAAGGCACTCCCAGGAAGATAGGTCAGTGTGTCCAGATAACTGGCACTCACCTTCACCCCACCTATCCGTAAAGGACTCTCTGGCTTCAATGCGACCAAGACTTCATGCATCGGTCTCACCCTCTCACCAGCGCTTCAGCGACCCCTTGTATCTCTTCACCCGCTATTTCCTGCCCATCGCATCGGGCGCTGAAGGCTATGAGTTCAAGCCAGCCTAGACCTCTGGATCGGGCGCCTCCGAGGGCAAACCCTGCCTTTGCCACCAACCACAAAAGCGCTGCCGCTCTTTTTGCCTCCTCATGCGTGGCGAAAAAGCCCTTTCCTTGCACTGTCAAGATTTGCCCCCAAGCGACTTCTGTCGTGAACAAGCGTTCCTCGTAAGCCGTTTTGCGGTAAGGGCTCAACGAGACGCTGGTGCGGGTCGCCCGCCTTTCCGACTCCAACTTCCCGTCTTCAAAAACCAATTTCGCTTTCGCCCTCGGATGTCCAAAAAACTCACAGACCAAACAGTTACCGCAAATACTGGAAGGTTGGCAACCGTCGCAGGCAGGCCTTCCGACCGCTCGCAAGATTCGCTCGGCACCCTCCCTCAACCAACCCTTAAGGCTGGTCGCCGGCACGATGGGCTTTCGCCCAGTATGCCAATCCAATGCCAACGCTTTATCTGTCCACAACTCCACTCGGTCCCCTGTCGTGTGGAGTCCTGAGAGAAGCCTAAACTGCATCGTAAATTCAAGGGCTACCACCATGTCCCTCAACCCCTAACTCAAGGAGTTCTAGGGCGTCCAAGAGGGCAGTATGCCACTTGCCATCCTTTTGACGCCAAAAGAGCAACCTTTCCTGGTTTGGGTCTGGGGCGATGAGGTCACCCAGTTGCTGAAAGGCGTCCAATATTTCCATGCGCTTCTGCTTGTCAAGCCGACGCTTGACCTGATAGAGTGCCGTGTTGAGGGATACATAAACACCTTTCTCTAAGGCTTCTGCCAAGAGACGCCTTTGTGAAGGGGGAAGGTCGCGAAGTCGGCAAAGAAGAGTCGTTAAGCATTTGGCTTGACCTAAGGTGTAAGGGCGTGCGGTAAGCCATCGCTCTTGTTGACCGTTTCGGCGATAAAGAGCATGGAAAATGGCTTTGGCGTCCTCGGAAGCGATAGGGGACCGAAGCCACAGATGGCAAAGGCAACCTTCGCCCTTTTCTTTGGCGCTTCGCTTCGCCTCTTTCAACAAGCCTTCTGCGAGCCGCTGCATAAATGACACGGGATATTTGACATCAGCGATGACCAACCCCGCAGCCATAGTGAGTTTTGTACCCATCCCTTGATGGAGCCGTTGGATTTGGGTGTGCTCTTCAAACTTTTGGAGCAATTTCACCGCTAACAACCAACCATATGGAGCAGGGACGATGACCGTCACATCGTCACCCCCGATGGCGATGATTTCAAAGGGAAGATGGGATGCACTGGCCAGACGCTCCTTCCCTATGGCTTCTACCAAGGCTTCAAAAAGGGATTCCCTTACGGCCGTTGCCAGCGCTTCCGAGATATCCCGATATTGCTCTTGCGTCTTTGCCCTCTGGAGAAGGTCACCCATGTTATTGCCATCGGCATAGAGAAAAGCGAGACGCCCCTCCGCTCCTCCAAGATCATCTAAATCCTCAGCGGGTCTTTCAGGGATATCCTGACCGTGATGGCGTTTGAACCACTCCGCAAACTGCTGGGTGAAAGTGCCCCGCTGCTTGCGCCCTTTCTGGCGCTTTTGATGGCAGACCTCGCAGAGCCATTCGTTGGGCGTGACGACAGTATCCAGACGGTTCGCCGCCCGCCTCCCACAGGACTGACAGCGTTGGTGAATGGGAAGGGAAGGAAAGAAAGGGGCGATGCACTTCGCAAGTTTCTCCTTCTGCAAGTCAGCCGATAAGCGGGCGACCCATTCGCCAAAATTTTTGCGCTCCCTTCGGTCAGGGACGACTGCTTCAAAATGGCTGAAGAGCAAGTCCTCAGCAACCCCCACACCTTGCAGTTGATGGATAAGCGTTTCATCGTGAGGCAGCAAACCGTGAACCAGTTCCTCATTGCCGATAGGCATTGAAGTGATGACGGTTATCGTAGCGACTCCAGTTTTTGCCAGATACATTCGTTCAATTCGCTCCTTTAGGGCTTCCGCTTCGTCAGCGGGCACGATCGCCAAAAAACTGCCACCTCCGCAGTAGACCAAGCAGCCATCCCTTAAACTCTGCCTGAACATTTCTCGGATGTCTTCTTCCAGTTCCACCAGCATCTCACTGCCTCCCCGAATCTCAGGCAACTTTTGCCCCTCATAAACAAAACCCTTGATGGCGTCCACATCCCCTAATAGGAGTCGGACGGATTTGTTTTCTCCATGGGTTTGCTGTCCTATCTGCAAGGCTTGCCAGTTCAGCACTTTCCTCCACCCCTTTTGGTTTTTGTGCATCACTTTGTCAGTTTGTTGGGTTGCCCACGCGGGTCAGAGCCACCCAAAAACAAGGGAGTGACCGTTTCCAAAGTCGCTTGAAACTTCTCCGTCGCCATCGCAACTTTCACCGCCCTTTGACGATAACGGCTCGCTTGCGATAACGCCTGAGACCAACGCCTCAAAACCGTTTGGGCAAAATTGCCCAAGCGCTGCCTTCAGCGAAGTTCGTTTTTGCCCAGCATCGTCAAAACAGGGGCAAGGTCAGCGATCAGGCGGTCACGGACTTTGGCATCGGCAGGTAAATTAAAGTGCTCGCGGTATTTGGCGTAGATGCTTTGCAACTGGTTGCGGACGGTTTTGGCGGTGCGGTTCAGGCGTTTCGCTAACGCTTCAGTTTTTTCGCCGTGACGCACCAACGCTTCAGCGACTTCCCGTTCGGCGGGCGTCAACTTTTGCCAGAAGGTTTGTAACAATTGCCAGCGCTGCTGCTGCTGCAACTGGCGCTGGCGTTCAATGGCGCGGTAAGGATCGTCCCAGAGCAAGATTTCCTGAACCGTTGACGGCAACAAACTCCACCGCAGAATGGGCACGGGCACCAACACCACTTCATCAGACTTTTGGGCGTGCATCGCTTTGCTTTGCAGCAACTTGCCTTCCGACAGCAAATGCCAAACATGGTCATGTTCGTCCAACAACAATTGGGCGACGACCATGCCCATCGCCGTCATCACTTTTCGCCCCCCCGCAATGGACAAGTGAATGCAGAAGCCTTTGCGTTTCAGTTGGGCGACGGTGCGATAGAGCACTCGCAAAAGCAGGGCGACATCCCCTTCGGTCACGAAATCGTCAGGGTAATGGCTGCCATCTTGAATGGGTTGGAAAAGCCAACGAAGGTTCAGACCGTTTTGGCGATAAAAGGAGCGCTCCTTTCGGAGTCGTTGGAGGGCGGAGGCGATGGCAGGTTGACGCTCATTGGGATGCAAGATGCAAACTTGTGCGATGGGAAAGCCGCACATGAGCAAGGCATCTAATGTCAGGGTGACCACTTGCGCTTCCACGCCCATCGTCGCCACTAACGCCCCTTGCCCAATGGCTACGACCTTTGGCATCCCTTTTCACCGCCCCGACTGGTCAGCCTTTTTATTGTTGCAGCAGGGCGAAGTTATGTCAATGGAGCAAGAGTGTGTTCGGAAATTGAGCCAATGGGAGGGCGAACCTCCCGGTGAGCCTATCCCTCCGACCTGCCCAACTGCCTCTCTGCTGACCTGCCCATCTCACGATTTGCCGATGTGTTCGGCTCAGCAGGAGCCTCGCCCTCCCTTTCCAAACACCCTCATGGAACAACCAAACCGACATCGCTTGGCTGACCTGAGCGGGAAAGGGAAGGAGTGGGCAAAATTTGCGGCATGGTCGTGATGGTGATGCTGGCAGCGGGGTAACCTTTCGGACGGAAATTGCCCGAAAGAAAAAGGGGCAGCGGGTTATGACGCCCGTGTTGGAAATCGCTGACACCGAGTTGCGGGATTACCTTGCGGTGAATTTGAGTCGCATTCAGGAACTCTTTTCACCCCGCCATCTCATCGCCTTCGGTTCCCGCGTCAACGGGACGGCGAGACCCGACGGCGACTTGGACTTGATCGTCGTCCCCGATGCCTTTGAAGGCATCCCTTTCTTAGAGCGGTCAAGGCGGTTCAACGAACTTGTCCCTTGCTCAAGAACGCTTCCAACAAGCCGAAAAGATTCGTGAGTGGGTGCAAAGTTGCCTTTCAGGGGCGCAACCGTGATTTTGAGGGCAGAAACATTGGCGTAGGCACATATCGCCTTAACCGAATGGGGAGCAGGCGCTTATAATTGCTGGCGACAGCGAGGTGAACACCATGAGTTTGCCGCCTGAACTGGAGAAGGCGCGGCGGGAGATAGAGGCGATCGCCCGCGACTACGGGTTGGACTTTTTCCCTGTCGTCTTTGAGTTGGTCAGTTACAAGCAGATGCACCAACTCGCTGCCTACACGGGCTTCCCCGTCCGCTACCCCCATTGGCGCTGGGGCATGGAGTATGAGCGCGTTCGCAAGAGTTACACCTACGGCTTGCAGGTCATCCACGAGATGGTCATCAACAACAACCCTTGCTACGCCTACTTGCTTTCCAACAACACGATGCTGGAGCACAAGATGGTCATGGCGCATGTCTATGCCCACGCCGACTTTTTCAAGAACAACCAATGGTTCGCCCACACCAACCGAAAGATGCTGGACGAGATGGCGAACCACGCCGTCCGCGTGCAGCGCTACATTGAGCGCTATGGCGAGGAGCGGGTGGAGAGTTTCATTGACCTTTGCCTGTCCATTGAGGACATGATTGACTTCCACGCCGCTTATGTCAAGCGCTATCCCGCCCCCGATGAGGACGAAAGCGAAGACCCTGAAGCCCCTGTCACCACCGTGCCCCGCTTGCCCAGCAAGTCTTACTTGGACAAGTGGGTGAACCCGCCAGAGTTTTTGGAAGAGTTGCGCCAATTGCGCCAGCGCCGCCGCCAAGCCCAACGCAAGTTCCCGTCCCGCCCCGAAAAAGACTTGCTGCTCTTTTTGCTCCAACACGCCCCGCTGGAAGAGTGGCAGCGCGACATCTTGTCCATCATCCGCGAGGAGAGTTACTACTTCGCCCCGCAGATGATGACGAAGGTGCTCAATGAGGGTTGGGCATCTTTCTGGCACAGCAAAATCATGACGGAGCGGGTGCTCAAGGACGAGGAGTTGATTGACTATGCCGACCGCCACGCAGCGGTGACAGCGGCAGCGCCAGGGGTGCTCAACCCTTACAAACTGGGCTTGGAGTTGCTGCGGGACATCAAGGAACGGTGGGATAAGGGGCGGTTCGGCAAAGAGTATGAGGAGTGTGACGACTTGGCATTGAAAGAGGCGTGGGACAAGGGGCTCGGTTTGGGGATGGCGAAACTCTTTGAGGTTCGGCGCGTCCACAACGATGTCACTTTCATTGACGCCTTCCTGACGGAAGAGTTCGTCCGCAAGCACAAACTGTTCACCTACGAGTTCAACCGCTACACAGGTGCTTACGAGATTAGCAGCCGCCAGTTTGAGACGGTCAAACAGAAGTTGCTCTTTTTGCTGACCAACTGTGGTCGCCCTATCATTTGGGTCGTGGACGGCAATTATCGCAATCGGGGCGAACTTTACCTTTGGCATCAGCATGAGGGCGTGGACTTGCGCTGGGATTACGCCGTTGAGACGACCAAAAACATTCACGCCCTTTGGAAGCGCCCCGTGCACTTGGAGACGGTTAAAAACGGGCGAAGGGTGCGGTTGAGCGTGCTGGACAAAGACCGTGCGCAAGAGGAAGTCCTTTAGCCTTTGGGAGGTGACGCCGATGCGCACGATGCAACTGGCGCAACGGCTTTGGGACGCCTTACAAAAGGGCGAGATGACGCCCTGCGTGGACGCCAACGGTCTCACCGTGCAACTGCATGCCTGCGCTCATGACGCTTTTTCCTGCGCCGCTAAGCAATTGACGGTGCGGTGGCGACCGAAAGGTGATTGGGACGACGCCGTTGCCCGGTGCGAACGCGCCCTTAAAGTCCTTCACCCGCAGGCAGGTTTGGTGGAGCGGGACGATGCCGACGGGTTCGTCCTCTTCCGCTCGCCCCTCACGCGGGGCGTTTATTGGGAAGGGCGATTGCGGTTGAGGGACGGGGACGCCGCTTTCACGGTGCAGCGATGGTGCCCTGATGAGCGGGGCAACCGCCAACCGATGCAGTTTTTGATGACGATAGAGCAAATGGCAGAACTGCTCGCCGCTTTTTGGGAGTGAGGCAAAAGGTCACGACGCCTTCAAGCGATAAATGCCACCCGCCTTTGTCTCAAACTCCGTCACGAAAGTGACGGGCAAATCAGGGCGAGAGGTAGCCCAACGCTCTGGGGCGACAAACGAGACAGGTGGTTGAGGTTTAAGGAGTGGGTTGGGAACTTCGCCCTTCGGCTCTCGCGCCTTTGCCCCGACCACTTGGACGGGCACGGGTGTTTTGACCCGACAAACGCCGCCGAGGTGAGAACGGATGATTGCTTCCTTCAATTGCCCATTGCGCCAAAGGATGTCCACCTCAAAGCCGCCCCGCGCCCGCAAGCCCTTGACAAAACCGTCCCGCCACGCCTTCGGGAGAGCAGGCAACAAATGCAACTCGCCGTCGTGGCTTTGAAGGAGCATCTCAGCAATTCCCGCACAACCGCCGAAGTTGCCGTCAATCTGGAAGGGCGGATGGTTGTCAAAGAGGTTCGGCAAGGTGGAACGGCGCAGCAACAGCAGCAAGTTTTCGTAGGCTTTCTCGCCATCTAGCAACCGAGCAAACAGATTGACCGTCCAAGCGCGGCTCCATCCCGTCGCCCCGCCACCGTGCGCCAACCGATGCTCCAAAGAGCGACGCGCCGCCATCGCCAAAGCGGGCGTCCGCCAGACGGAAATTTGCCTGCCAGGGTGCAAGCCGAAAAGGTGCGACATATGCCGATGACCTGGTTCGGGTTCGTCAAACTCTTCGTGCCACTCCATCAACCGACCGTCGCTGCCAATTTTCAGCGGCTCCAGTTCAGCGAGGCGTTGTTGAAGTTGCTCCCGCAACTCTGCGTCCACACCGAGGAAGGTCGCCGCTTCTATGCAGTTGCAAAAGAGGTCGTGAATCAGTTGCAAGTCCATCGCACTGCCGATGCAGAAACTGGCTTCCTGCCCATCTTTAGTTCGGAAGGCGTTTTCGGGCGAGAGGGACGGGCAAGTCGTCCACTTGCCTGTCTTCGGGTCGCGCACCATCCAGTCCAGCAAAAAGAGCGCCGCTTCCCGCAGGATGGGGTAAGTTCGCTCAAGGAATTTTCGGTCGCCCGTGAACAAAAAGTGCTCCCACAGGTGTTGACATAGCCACGCACCACCCATCACCCAAAAGCCCCAACGCGGGGCGGCATCAACGGGAACGGTCACTCGGAAGATGTCGGTGTTGTGATGCAGAACCCAACCGCGACAGCCGTAATGCGCCCTTGCGACTTTTCTGCCCGGCTCAACTAACTCGCCGATCATCCGCAAAAGGGGTTCATGGCACTCGCTCAAGTTCGTCGTCTCCGCCGCCCAATAGTTCATCTCGGCGTTGATGTTCGTCGTCCACTTGCTGCCCCAAGGTGGTGTCGTGCTTTCATTCCAGATGCCTTGCAAATTTGCTGGCTGCGTGCCCGGGCGACTGCTGGCGATGAGTAGGTAACGACCGAACTGAAAGTAAAGGGCGATCAAGCCGGGGTCTTCCGCGCCATTTTGCATCGCTTTCAACCGCTCATCCGTCGGCAACCCTTCCAATTTCTCGTCGCGCCCCAAATCAATGTCCACGCGCCGAAAAAGCCGTTGGTGGTCGGCGATGTGGGCGCTTTTCAGTCGCGGGTAACTTTTGCGGCGCAACGGAGCGAAGTAATCGGCGCAGCGCTGGTGGGGGTCGGCGGAGATGTCTTTGGGATTGCGGTAACTCGTTGCGGTGACGAGCAGCAAAGTGACGGCATCGGCATCTTTGACCGTCAACGCTTCCCCGCTCACTTCCACCTTGCCACCTTCCGCTTGCGCCGCCAGCCAGATTTCAAATCGGATGCCTGCACCCGGCAAATCCGTTTGGCTGCGCCGCACTTCGCCGTCGCCAACCCATTGCCCCCGCAAGATGAGCCAGTTGTCACCGCCCTTCAGCGTCTCATGGTTGGGATGGGGCGTGGTGAGGCGGGCAGTGAGAGTGACTTGTTTGGGCTTGTCGGCGACGATGCGACAGACAAGGGCTTGGTCAACGGCAGAGAGAAAGATTTCACGGGTGAAAGTGACTTCGCCGACGCGATAGCGAATGCGAGCGATGGCTTCGTCCAAGTCCAATTCCCGCCGATACTCCGTCGGCTCTGCATCATGAGGAAACGAAAGCCAAAGGTCACCGAGGGGTTGGTAAGCCATCAAGCGGCGGAAGGGGGCATAAAGGCGGTCGCCGATTTTCAAGACGCCCATCATCTTCTGGTCGGCGAGTTGCTCCGCCTCCCGATACTTGCCCGCAAAGACGAGTCGGCGCACTTGCTCAAGGGAAGCAAAGGCGTCGGGGTTGGTGGGGTCGTAAGGGTAACCCGACCACATCGTGTCCTCATTGAGTTGCAAGCGCTCCTGAGCGACACCGCCAAAGACCATCGCCCCCATCCGCCCGTTGCCTAAAGGCAGGGCTTCGTTCCAGTGGCGAGCGGGCTGACGATACCAAAGCACCCAACGCCTTCCCGACACTTTCGCCTTCTCCGACGAACTTTTCGCCACCGTTATCACTCCTTTCGCTGCCATCGCTGTCAAGCCCAACCGCAGCAATGCCCGACGCTTCATTGTCCTTCCTCCTTTGACAAAGGAAGCGACTGGCGATTAGCGACTGGCGACTGTTTTTTTCGGTCGTCGGTTCTTGGAGGGCGGTTCTCTTAAACTGACGACAACTCGTTGCATCAAAGGATGCCACCCTGAGCCGCTTTTCTGTAACGGAAGCGATTAGCGACTGGCGACTGGTGAACGGCAAAGCCGACGGAAACCAAGAAACTTGTCGCTCATCGCAAGTCGCCCGTCGCTCAAGATGATAGCGCTGCGCCACAATCATCCCCGACGATGCGTGGCGAAAGGGGGCGACAAGGATGAAAATCACGGAGGTGCGGGTGTTTGTCGTCAACCCGACGGCGACGGAGCGGTTTGAGGGCATCGGGCATTTGTATCGGCGGGGCGGGATGAACTATGTCGTCGTCAAGGTGATGACGGACGAGGGCGTTTACGGCGTCGGTGAAGGGACGCTGCATGCCAGCGAACTGGCGGTCGCCGCCGTGCTCCATCACCTGAAAGACCTGCTCATCGGCAAAGACCCCCGCAACATTGAAGACACTTGGCACTTCCTCCATCGCGCCACCTATTGGCGGGGCGGTCCGATTTTCAAGAGCGCCATCGCCGCCATTGACATGGCACTTTGGGACATCAAGGGCAAACTAGCGAACATGCCCGTTTACCAATTGCTGGGCGGGGCGTGCCGAAAGGGCGTTTTGGTCTATCGCCACGCCGACGGGCGCGACTTCAAGGAAGTCACCGACAATGTGCGCAAGTGGTTGGAGCAAGGTTACAAAGTCGTGCGGGCGCAAATGGGCGGCTACGGCGGTTCGGGCAAATTGCGTTTTGAGCCGCCCGAACGGGAAGGACTGCCGGGCACGACTTACTTTGAGCCGACCCGCTACTTGATTGAAGTGCCCAAACTCTTTGAGCACCTTCGCAGCGAACTGGGCATGGAAGTGGAGTTGCTCCACGATGTCCACGAGCAACTTTCGCCCATTGAAGCCGCTCAACTGGCGAAGCGCTTGGAGCCTTACCGCCTGTTTTTTCTTGAAGACCCCGTTTCGCCAGAGCAAAAAGAAGCGCTGGCGTTCATCCGCTCCCAAACGACGACGCCGTTAGCCATCGGCGAAATCTTTTGCGACCGCGAGCAAATCCTCCCGCTCTTCGTCAACCGCTGGATTGACTACATCCGCATCCCGCCGTTGCATGTCGGCGGCATCACGGAGGCGAAGAAGATCATGGCGCTGGCGGAACCTTTCGGGGTCAAGTCGGCGTTTCACGGCGCTGCCGATTTGGGTCCGATCGCACAGGCGGCGGCGCTCCATGTGCAAATGTCCATCCCCAACTTCGGCGTGCAGGAGTGGACGGACTTTCGGAGCATTCAAGTGTTGTGCGACCTGTTTCCGACGCCCTGCGAGGTGCGGGACGGTTACGCTTACCCCAACGAGGCGCCCGGCTTGGGCATTGATTTCAACGAGGAGTTGGCGGAACGCTTCCCGTATGTGCCGACCTACATGCCCCAAATTCGGCGCGCCGACGGGACGGTGCACGGCTATTGACAAAAACGCCATGACGCTGAGGGGAGGTGAGCGCCGTGACGGCACAACGGACGGGTTATGTCATCGGTGTGGATGTCGGGACGATGAGCGTTCGGGCGGGTGTGTTTGCGTTGGATGGGACGATGGTGGCGCACGCCGTTGAATTCATTCAAATCGCCCGACCCAGAGAAAATTTCGTGGAGCAATCGTCCGACGACATTTGGGAAGCGACGGGACGGGCGGTGCGGGCTGCCGTCGTCAATGCAGGCATTCGCCCTGAGCAAGTCATCGGCATCAGTTACGACGCCACTTGCTCGTTGGTGGCATTGGGCAAAGACTTTCGCCCTATCACCGTCTCGCCGACGGGCGACCCAAAGTGGAACATCGTCGTCTGGATGGATCACCGCGCCATTGAATTTGCCGACCGCATCAATGCGACCCGCCATCCCGTCCTGCAATATGTCGGTGGCGTCATCTCGCCCGAAATGGAGCCGCCAAAACTGCTTTGGCTCAAGCATCACTTGCCCGAAACTTGGCGGCAGGCGGGCAAGTTCTTTGACCTTGCCGACTTCATGGTCTTTCGGTCTACAGGGCACGATGTCCGCAGCCTTTGCACCGTCGTTTGCAAGTGGCTGTATCTTGGGCACGAGGGGCGATGGGACAGGAGTTTTTACGAGCAAATCGGATTAGGCGATTTGCTGGATGGTGAGCGGGTGAGCGACGAAGTTCGTCCGATGGGCGAGTGGGCGGGCAACCTGACGCCCGAAGCCGCTGAGCATCTGGGCTTGACAACCGACACAGCCGTCGGCGTCGGCATCATTGACGCCCATGCAGGAGGGATCGGGTTGCTGGGCGCTGTTTGGAAAGACGAAGGTGTGGACGGGACGCCCTTAGAGACGCTGGAAATCGCTTTGGCGCTCATCGGCGGCACTTCGTCCTGCCACATGGCAGTTTCCCGTGAGCCCAAGTTTGTGCCCGGCGTTTGGGGACCTTACTTTGGGGCAATGGTGCCGAACATGTGGCTGACAGAAGGGGGGCAAAGCGCGACGGGCGCCCTCATTGACTATGTCGTCACCAACAACGCTCAATGGACGACCCTGCAGCGGATGGCAGCAGAACGCAACATGACCCCTTACGAAATCCTCAACGACATCGTTTTGCGCTTGCAACGGGAGACAGGCTTGGGTTGGCGGTTGACGCGGGACTTGCATGTTTTGGACTACCATCACGGCAACCGTTCGCCCAAAGCCGACCCATACGCCAAAGGAGTCGTGGACGGCTTGACGCTGGACACTTCTCTGGAAGCCGTCGCAAAACTCTACTACGCCACCATCCAAGCCATTGCCTACGGGACGCGGGACATCATAGAGACGATGAACCGACATGGGCATCGCATCCGACGCATCTATGCGACGGGCGGCGGGACGAAAAATCCGCTATGGCTTCAAGAGCATGCCGACATCACCGAAAGCGAAATTCGCTTGCCCAAAGAACCTGAAGCGGTGCTGTTGGGGACGGCGATTTTGGCGGCAGTAGCGGCGAAAGCCTATCCCGACATCCCGACGGCGATGCGGGCGATGTGCCACACGGGCGACATCATCCGACCCCGCCCCGAAACCTTTGACTTCCACCGCGCTAAGTTCGCCATCTACCGCGAGATGTATGAAGAGCACCTGCGCCGACGGCAACGGATGGCGCCCTTCATGTGAAGGCAGGTGAAGACGCCGATGAGTTTGGAGCCCCATTTGCTCGTCATCTTCGGGGCGTCAGGTGATTTGATGCGGCGAAAGTTAGCGCCCGCTTTGTTGCGCCTTGCCGAGCAAGGGTTGCTGCCAGAGCGCTTCGCCATCTTGGGCTTCGCCCGAACGGAACTTTCCGACGAAGATTTTCGCTCGGCGCTGCAAGATGCCTTGCGGGTGCAACCGGAGAACGAAGCGTGGCGTTGGCTGCGGGAGCGGTTGTTTTACTGCCGAGGCAACTACGGCGATGCAGCATCTATGGCACGACTGCGAGAATGCGTTGAAAGGCTCAACGAACGCTGGCAATTGGAAGGCAATCGGCTTTTTTACTTGGCGACGCCGCCCGATGTCTTTGACGATTTGGTCATCGGCATTCGGGAAGGCGGGTTGAACAAAAGCGCTGGCTGGGTGCGCATCGTCGTGGAGAAACCGTTTGGGCACGATTTGGAGAGCGCTCAGCAACTCAACCATTTGCTTTGGACGGCGTTTGACGAACCCGCCATCTTCCGCATTGACCACTACTTGGGCAAGGAGACGGTGCAAAACCTGCTCGTCTTCCGCTTCGGCAACACGATTTTTGAGCCCCTTTGGAACCGCCGCTACATTGACCATGTGCAAATCACCGTCGCCGAAAGCGACGGCGTGGGGCATCGGGGGCGCTATTACGACGCAGCGGGGGCGTTGCGCGACATGGTGCCCAACCACCTGTTTCAACTGTTGACGCTGGTGGCGATGGAACCGCCGATTGCGTTGGACGCTGACGAAGTGCGCGACGAAAAGTTGCGGGTTCTGCGGGCTATCAAACCGTTTGACCCTGAGGAAGTGGACAAAAATGTCGTGCGGGGTCAATACGGAGCGGGCGAAATCGCAGGGCAAAAAGTCGTCGCTTACCGAGAAGAACCTTTCGTTCACCCCCAATCGGTGACGGAAACCTTTGTCGCCCTGCGGCTCTTCGTGCGCAATTGGCGGTGGGAGGGCGTGCCCTTTTACCTGCGGACGGGCAAACGGTTGCCCAAACGCGTCACCGAAGTGCACATCCAATTTCGTCCCGTCCCGCATTTGCTGTTCCCGCCCGAAACGGCGGGGCAACTGAAGCCCAATTTGCTGACGCTGCGCATCCAACCTGACGAAGGGATTATCCTGCGGATTGAAGCGAAAGTCGTCGGGATGGGGATGCAAGTTCGCTCTGTGCCGTTGGACTTTCGTTACGCCGATTTCGGCACGCCCATCCCCGACGCTTACGAGCGGTTGCTTTTGGATGCGATGCGGGGTGACCAGACACTTTTCATGCGCGCCGACGAAGTGGAATCGGCTTGGCGCATCGTCACGCCCATCCTGCGTCGCTGGCAGCAACTTCCCCCGCCATCCTTCCCCAACTACCCCGCTGGCACTTGGGGACCGAAAGATGCCGACGAGTTGATTCAACGGGATGGACGCCAATGGCTGACGCAGTGACGGCGACGCAATGATGGCGTGGCAGGAAATCGCACGAGAGGAGGTTTGGGCATGGAGGCGGTGATGTTGTGGACAGTGTTGGAGTTAGCGCTGCAAAGCCAACGCGATTACGACAACCCGCTTTGGGATGTGACGGTGCGGGTGCATTTCACGGCACCGTCGGGCAAGACGCAGACAGTGGAAGCCTTTTGGGACGGCGGACGAATTTGGCGCGTCCGCTTCTGCCCTGAGGAAGTGGGCGAATGGCGGTGGCGCTCGGAAAGTTCGCCTGAAGATGCGGGTTTGCACGGTCAGACAGGTTCGTTCCGTTGCGTCCCTTACGAAGGCGATAACCCGCTCTATCGGCATGGCGCTTTGCGTCTCTCTTCTGACCGTCGCTTTTTCGTCCATGCTGACGGGACACCCTTTTTCTGGCTTGCCGACACGGCGTGGAACGGTGTCTTGAAAGCCAAGCCCGATGATTGGGAGCGTTACTTGCAAATCCGTCGCCAACAAGGGTTCACTGTCATCCAATTTGTCAGCACCCATTGGCGTGCCTTCCCCCAAGATGCCTTCGGCGAGACGGCTTACACGGGCACGAACTGCATTCGCATCAACCCCAATTTCTTCCAGCGCTTGGACGGCAAAGTCGCTGCCATCAATCGGCATGGACTGATCGCAGCGCCCGTTTTGCTTTGGGCATTGCGCCCGCCTTCGCCTGCTGCTGTCTTATCCGATGACGACTTAATTCGGCTCGCCCGCTACCTTGTCGCCCGATGGGGCGCTTATCAGGTCGTCTGGATTTTGGGCGGCGATGGCGACTATCGGGGCGAAAAGGCGGAACGGTGGAAACGCATCGGGCGTGCCGTTTTCGGTGACCGCCATGACCGTTTGGTGACGATGCACCCACAAGGTTTGCACTGGGTTGCCGACGAGTTTCGCGAGGAAGCGTGGTTTGACTTCATCGGTTACCAGAGTGGGCACGGCGATAGCATCAACGATTTGCGTTGGCTTGTCTTCGGTCCGCCCGCAAGCGAGTGGCGGAAAGAACCGCCGAGACCCATCGTCAATTTGGAGCCCAACTATGAAGCCCATTGCGCCTATCAATCGCGCCAACCCTTCACGGCGTTCCATGTCCGACGGGCGCTTTACTGGAGTTTACTCGTTTCACCGACGGCGGGCGTCACTTACGGGCATCATGGCATTTGGTCGTGGGCGGAGAAGCCCGAAGAACCCCTTGACCATGCGGGGAGCGGAATCGCCCCACCCTGGCATGAAGCAGTCCAAAGCGAAGGCGCTCAATGCGTCACTTATTTGCGTCGCTTTTTTGACGCCATCCGTTGGTGGACTTTGCGCCCCGCCCCCGAATTGCTGGCGGAGCAACCGGCAACGCCCGAAATGCCCCACACCTTTATCGCCGCCGCCAAATCGGAAGACGGCATGCTCGCCGTTCTTTACACGCCGCAGGGTGGCACGCTATCGGTGCGGACGGAGTTGTTAAAGTGTCCCATCGTTGTCCGCTGGTTCAATCCCCGCACGGGTGAATGGGCAGAAGCGGGGGAAGTGACTGACCGTTGGCATCGCTTTACGACACCCGATGAGGGCGACTGGTTGCTTTGCCTTCAGGGAAAGCCGTGAGGGGCAAGGGCTTCGGGCACTGAAGGGCGCTGCTACAATCCCAATGGCATCGTTTTTCATCGTCGGCATGGAGGGATGAACCGATGCGTCGTTGGATGGCGGCACCGTTGGTGTTGCTAATGGGCGTTGCTTTCTGGGCAGTCGCCCAACTTGGTTACGACGACACACCTTTTTTGCCCGGCTCCAAGTGGCGGGTGCACGACAGCAAACGCCCGCAGCCACCTGTCATCACGCCGGGCAAAAACTTCGGCGACCCACCTTCAGACGCCATCGTGCTCTTTGACGGCAAAGACTTGTCCAAATGGCGCAGCGTCTTCGGCGGTCCTGCCCGTTGGCGCGTGGAGAACGGCTACATGGAAGTCGTGCCTGGAACGGGCGACATCCAGACGGTGGACGAGTTGGGCGATTGCCAGTTGCACATTGAATGGAGTGTGCCCCCCGATGTGAAAGGCAGCGGACAAGGGCGGGGCAACAGCGGCGTCTTCTTGATGGGGCGCTACGAAATTCAGGTGCTGGACAGTTTCAAAAACCTGACCTACGCCGACGGGATGGCAGGGGCGATTTACGGGCAATATCCGCCACTGGTCAACCCTTGCCGACCGCCGGGCGAATGGCAGACCTACGACATCATCTGGATTGCGCCCCGCTTTGACGCCAAGGGCACTTTGATTCGCCCTGGCTACCTGACCCTGATTTTCAACGGCGTCGTCGTCCACTATCACACGCCCGTTTTGGGGTCAACCGTCCATCGCGCCCTCGCCCGTTATCAACCTCATCCACCCGTCGGACCGTTGCGGTTGCAAAATCACGGTAACCGTGTGCGCTTCCGCAACATTTGGTATCGCCCGTTGAAGGGTTACGATGGGGAGGGCGAATGGATGCCGACACCCTATCAGCCCAAGTGAGGCAAGTGCGCAAGACAGTCAATCGCTGAACGCTTGCATTCATGCGCACCGACGCACCTGCGAGGTGACTTGAATGCGCCGTTACGGATGGCTTGTGGCGTTCGCCGTCGTGCTGGGACTGTTTTTGACGGGGCGGCAAATCGCTTGGTTGGTGACGGAGTGGGCGTGGTTTCGGGAGGTCGGTTACACTGCCGTCTTTTGGGCGCGGTTTTGGATGCGCTTGTTGGTCGGGGTCGCTATCGGCTTGCTCTTCGCCGTTGCCATCGGGGTCAATTTGGTCTTGGCACAGCGTTGGACAGTCCAACGCCTTCGCCGTTTCTACCCACCCGGCTGGATGGGGACTTTGATGGTCTGGCTGGAGCAAGGGTTTCGCTTTGTGCTCTTTTCCGTCGTGGCGGTGTTCGGCATCGTCAGTGGGTTAGCGGCGGCGAAAGAGTGGGAGACGGTGTTGCGGTTCGTCTTCGGGGCGACGATTAAAACGGGACTGACTGACCCGCTGTTTGGCAAGGACATCAGTTTCTACCTGTTCGCCCTGCCTTTCTGGCGCTTCCTTTACAACTACTTGCTGGCAGCCCTTTTTTTGGCGCTTTCGCTGACAGCGCTCTTTTACGGTTTCCATGCCGTTGCCGACATGGCGGTGGCGGGTCGTTACCCGCCGACGCTGCGGGGGCAAGTGCGGGCGTTGCTGTTGTCGGTGACGCCGACCATCCGCGCCCATTTGCTGACGCTTGTCGCCCTACTCCTTTTCGCTGTCGCTGGTCATTTTCGGTTGAGCATGTTTGAGTTGCTTTACGGGCGCAGCCCAGGGGAAGTCGTTTGGGGCGCGGGTTACACCGATGTCCACATCCGTCTGCCTGTCCTTTGGGTGTCCTTGCTTGTCTTCCTTGTCGGTGGGGGGTTGATGCTTTGGAGCATCCGCGCCAGAACACCCATTCGGGCGGGAATGGCTTTGGGCGTCATTTTTCTCGCTTCGTGGCTGATCGGGACTTTTTTGCCCGCCCTTTTCCAGCACTATGTCGTTAAGCCCAACGAACTGGCGATGGAAAAACCCTACCTTGCCCACAACATCGCCATGACCCGCATCGCTTACGGCTTCCACAAATTGCGCACCATCAACTATCCCTTTCACGGGCAAATCACGCCAGAGGTTTTGGGGCGAAACGAAGAGTTGCTGGACAGCGTTCGCCTTTGGGACTATCGCCCTTTGCGAGACACCTTGCGACAAAGCCAGTCCATCCGCGCCTACTACACTTTTGCCGATGTGGATGTGGACAGGTATCGGGTGGGCGGGGCGTATCGGCAAGTGATGATTGCGGCGCGGGAGTTGGATGTGGAGCAATTGCGTCCCAGTTGGTTCAGCCGCCATTTTTTGTGGACGCACGGCTTTGGGGTCGTCGTCGTGCCCGTCAACGAAGTGGAGCAAGAGGGAATGCCCGTCCTTTGGGTGCGGGACATCCCGCCCCGCAGCCAGTTTCGTGAGTTGCAAATCAAAGAGCCCCGCATTTACTTCGGCGAATTGACCCACGATTACATCGTCGTCCGAACCCGCCAACAAGAGTTTGACTACCCCACAGGGGCGCAAGAGGGCGGGAGCGAAAGGATGGCTCGGACGACTTATCGTGGGCGGGGGGGCGTGCCCATCGGCAATCCCTTGATGCGCTTTGCCTTCGCTTTGCGGTTTGGCGAAGTCTCTTTGGCGCTCAACCGTGACATCTTGCCCGAAAGCCGTTTGCTTTTCCGCCGCCAAATTCACGAGCGTGTTAGAGCCATCGCTCCCTTTCTGCTCTTTGACAAAGACCCTTACATCGTCATCGCTGACGGACGCCTGTTTTGGATCATGGACGCCTACACCTACAGCGACCGCTTCCCTTACGCCGAGCCAACCGTTTGGGAGCAAAGGCTTGTCCTTTCGCAGGGCGAGGTGAGGGAGCGGGTGACGCCCAACTACATCCGCAATTCCGTCAAGGTCGTCATTGACGCTTACAACGGAACGGTGCGTTTTTACCTCGCCGACCCGACCGACCCCATCATTCGCGTGTATGCCCGCATCTTTCCCGACATGTTCCGCCCCATCGCCGAAATGCCCAAAAGTTTGCGCCCTCATTTGCGCTACCCTGCTAACCTGCTCCAACTGCAAGCGGAACGGTTGGTGCTTTATCACATCACCGACCCTGAGCAGTTTTACCAGCAGGAAGACCGCTGGTCTATTGCGCAGGAAGTTTACGGCGAGGAACGGCAACTGGTGGAGCCCTACTATGTCATGATGCGCGTGCCGAACGAACGGGACGGGGGACGCGGGACGGGGGACGGAAAGGAACGGGACGGGGGACGGGGGGCGGGGGACGGAACGGAGAGGGGCGGGGAAACGAAGTCGCAAACTCGTCCCTCGTCGCCCGTCACCCGCCGCTCCGTTGAATTCGCCTTGATTTTGCCTTTCACGCCCTACAGCGAGCCGGGCAAGGAGCGACATAACTTGGTGGCGCTGTTGCTTGCCCGTTGCGACCCACCCCACATCGGCGACTTGTTTATCCTGCGGATGCCGCCCGGCGAGCAAGTTTACGGACCTGCCCAAATTGAAGCCCGCATTGACAACGACGCCGAAATCTCCAAAGATTTGACGCTGTGGCGTCAACGCGGCTCGGATGTCATTCGGGGCAACTTGCTGGTCGTCCCCTTGGACGGCGCTTTGCTCTATGTGGAGCCGCTTTTTTTGGTCGCCACGCAAACGCGGTTGCCCGAACTCAAGCGGGTCATCGTCGCCGACCAACAACGGGTCGTCATGGATGAAACCCTTCCCAAAGCCCTAATGCGTTTGGTGCGACAAACCGTTGAGCCGACGCCTTCTCCGCCGACGGAAGGCAAAATCGCCCCCGATTTGCAAAAGTTGGCGGAAGCGATTGAAAAAGCCTTAACGGAAGCGGAGACGAGTGCCCGACAAGGCGAGTGGGCAAAGTTCGGCGAGCGCCTCCAACAGTTGCGTTCGTTGATCCAGCAACTTAGGCAACGGTTGGGAGCCAGTCCACCGACAGCGACGCCACCGTCCCGTTCAACGAGGTGACCGCAAATGTTTTGGCGACGCCATCGCCTCGTTAACGCACCAACTTTGACCGACTTGTCATCCCGCGAACGGGTGTGGCGGGCGTTGAAGCGCCAACCCGTTGACCGCGTGCCGTGCGTGGATTGCTACTTTTTGCCCGAAACCCTTCAGCAATGGCAACGGGAAGGTTACCCCGCTGATGTCGCCCCCGCTGACTTTTTTGACTTGGACTTGGTTTGTCTGCCCGTTGATTGCACGATGGGTCGGCGCGAGGAAGTGCTGGACGAGACGGACGAGTATCGCATCGTCGTGGAAGCCGATGGCGTCACCCGCAAGCATTGGAAGGTTTATCACGCTCAACCGCAGGAACTGGATTTCCCCGTCAAGCAAATGCGGGATTGGCGGCAAATCCGTCCCGCCCTGAAAGCCCACGAAGGACGGTTGCCCGCCGATTTGCCCGAACGGGTTGCCCACGCCCGTGAGCGCCATCGCTTCATCGCCCTGTCCTTCGTGGAGCCGTGCACTTTGGCGCGTCGGTTGCTCGGTAGCCGTCAATGGGTGGAAGTCTTCCAAACCCAGCCGCCTTTGCTGGACGAAATCTTGGAGACGGGCGTTCGGCTCATCGTAGAGACAGTGGACTTAGCGCTCAAAGCGTTATCTTCGTCCCTCGCCCCTCGTCCCTCGTCCCCTCTGGATGGCGTTTGGCTGCATGCCGATTTGGCTTACACGCATGGGGCGTTTTTGACGGAGCGGGACTATCGGCGCATCGTTTTGCCTTACCATCGGCAATTGACGAACGAGTTGCATCGGCGAGGGCTTGCCGTGCTCCTTTACACGCAGGGCAAGGTGGACATTTTTGTCAAGACCGCCCAAAGGAGCGGGATGGATGCTGTCCTGCCTTTGGAAACTTTCAGCCAAAACGACCTTGCCACTTACAAGCGCGCCTTCGGTCAAACGGTGACGCTGGGCGGTGGCGTCTCTGCCGACCGATTGATGGAGAGCGAAGAAGCAGCGGAAGAAGAAGTCCGCACCAAAGTGTCCATCGGCATGGGCGCATCGGCGACAGGTTACCTGTTTTGCCTTGACCGCCCCATCCCGCCCTTTTTGCCTCTCCATCGCTACCGACGCATCTTGGAGTTGGCACGAACCTTAACGAAAGTGACGAGTGGCGAATGACAAGGGGATGACGAACCGACGGCGAGACGGGAGGTGATTAGGCGATGGCGTTGCGGGTGGCGGTCATCGGCGTGCGCGGTGTCGGGAAGTTTCATGCCCAATGGTTCGCCCATGAGGGGGCACAAGTCGTCGCCTTCGTCGCTTCCAGCCCCGAAACCCTCAACGCCAACGAAACCGCTTTGCGCCAAGTCGTGCCCGACTTTCAAGGGCGCGGTTATGCCGATGTGGCGGAGATGCTTCAAAGGGAACGCCCCGATGCCGTCAGCGTCTGTTCGCCCCATCACTTGCACGCCGAACACGCTTTGTTAGCCCTTCGGCATGGGGCGCATGTGTTGTGCGAAAAGCCGTTGGTGTGGCTGGGCGAAGACCGCATGGAGGAAGCCCTTGCGTTGTCGCAGCAAGTGGTCGCCGAAGCGGAGCGACTTAGAAGGCAATTTGCCATCAACACGCAATATGTCGCTGCCGTCCCGCATTTGCGCTCACTTTGGGCGCAACGGTTTTCGTCCCTGCCTCCTTGCGTGCGCTTGACGATGGAAGCGCGAATGCGGGAACGGGA
>Ga0209670_100073_pt1 | contig 69798 bp, 60 predicted proteins | sample PerSpoBPS_BMetaG_FD_184741 | JGI IMG/M metagenome (GOLD analysis project Ga0209670, IMG submission 184741) | Thermal spring microbial communities from Yellowstone National Park, Wyoming, USA - Perpetual Spouter B (PS_B) MetaG (SPAdes) (version 3) | ecosystem: Environmental > Aquatic > Thermal...
GACAGCAAGAGGGAAAGTGAAGATGACACTTTAATTTCCCCAACCCTCCTACCCTGAGAGAGGTGAATGGAGTTGCACGGTGCAGGTTGGCTCGAAAAGACGCTGCTAAAAGGGATGAGGGTTGTTAAGGAGCTTTTCCCATCCCCGACCCCGCCCCCACCCGAACGGGGAATCCTTTTGGGCTTTTCCCAGCACCCCACCGACCCATCCCGTTTCTGCTTACCCGTTTACTGGCAATTTGAGCAACGCCCCCGCCATGCAGCCGTGTTTGGGGGCGCAGGTATGGGCAAATCGATGCTTTTAAGGGTCATCATGTGGCAGGACATCGAACAGGGTAACGGCTTCGCCCTCTTCGACCCCCACAGTGAACTTGCGGAGGCTGTTCTTTCCGAATGCTCCCGCCACCCAGAGGCGTTGGAAAAAGTTTGGCTCATCGAACCACACTCCCCTTTCATCGTCCCCTTCAACCCCCTTTCAATCCCAGATGGGCTTCCCCTCTACCCTCAGGTCCTTACCCTCTTGGATCTGTTCAGGCGAAGTTGGTCTGATTTTTGGGGACCTCGGGTGGAGGAAGTCATGAGGGCTTGCCTTATCACCTTGGCTGAACAGAAATTGACCCTCGCCGAACTGCCCCTCCTCCTCACGGAACCTTCCATCCGAAAAGCCCTGACAGGTTCCATCCAACACGAAGAGACGAAACAGTTTTGGCACCGCTTTGATTCCCTATCGCCTTCCCTCCAAGCCCTTTACGCTGAGCCAGTTATCAACCGGGTAAACAGGTTTTTGAGCGACCCTTCCGTGAAAGCGATGCTCTGCAGCCAAAACGGGATCAACCTTTCCGAACTGATGGACGAAGGGGCGATCATCTTGATCAATTTGTCAAAGGGGCAACTCAAGGAAATTTCCTTGATCGGTTCCCTCCTCCTCGCCCAATTTTACTGGGCAGCCCTATCAAGGCTGAACAAATTGAGCCACCAACGCCGCCTCTTCACCATCTACCTCGACGAGTTCCAAAACTTTTTGACCGAATCTGGGCACGCTGAGGAGATGTTGGCAGAGGTGAGGAAGTGCAAGGTTGGTTTGGTAATGGTCACCCAGTGCCTCGCCTTTCTGGACAGGACGCTGAGGGCATCCGTTTTAGCCAACACAACTTTGCAGGTTTTCTTCAGGCTCAACCCCCAAGACGCTGGCTTGGTCTCTGGCGAAATTTCTTTGGCGAACAGGAAGTTCTGGATGCAAAAACTTTTAACCCTTCCCCCACGCCAAGCCGTTTGCTTGCTGAGGGGAGAGAGTAGACCTTCCATCATTAAGACTCCCGATTGCTTTGACCACTTTGACCCAGATACCCTTTGGAAAGTCCGGGAAATCGTCGCCCAAAGGCGTGGGCGGAGGAAAGAGGAAGTCTTGAGGGAAATTCGGTAGAGGCAGGAGCGCTTGCGGCGACTTGAATTCAAGGGAGGCGAAAATTATGGAACAAGGGGTTCAAACTCAACGAGAAGGAAATCTGCCAGTGCACCGAGGAAACCTGCCATCCCATCATTCAAAGAGGCGGAGCCGTTTTGAACGAACGAAACCCAACAACTTTTGGTGGCAGGACAGAGATGAAGAGATCATCGCCGCCGTTTACCTACATGGAGTATTGTCAACAAAACAGATCGCTGACTTGTTTTTCGGTGGCTCGGTGAGCGCGGCGACAAAGAGGCTCAGGAAACTTTTCGACGCAGGTTGGCTTCAAAGGGCTTTCAGACCCAACGGGGTGGGGGCACCCGAAGCCCTCTACCTCGTTGAAAGAAGGCGAGAAACGGTTCACTGCATCGCTGACAGGTTGGGTTGGGCTGAAGAGAGGGTCAGACGGTATTGGTTCCCTACCCAAATGCTCACTGACCACTTTCTGGAAGTGAACGCCTTTAGGGTCACCATTGAAATAAGTTGCCGAAGGAATGGAGTCTTGCTTGAACTTTGGGAAGACGAGAGGTTTTGCGTTGACAGGATAAGGGATGATGGCGGTAAGGTCAAAGTCTTCGCGCCCGACGCTTACTTCAGGTTTTTCAAGGACGGAACGCTTTGGGCTTACTTCCTTGAATGGGACAGGGGAACGGAATCGGTGGGCAGGATCAGGCAGAAGGCTGAAAACTACGCCACTTACTGGCGAAAGGGCTTTTACACCGACCGCTACGGGCTCAGGGGCTTTCGCGTCCTTTGGGTAACGAAAGAGGGAAGGGCGGATGAGTTGATGGGGGCAACGGAAAAGGTGGAAGGTGCCCCACCTTTTTGGTGGGCGACACGGGAAGTTGTCCAAGAGTGCAAAGACATTCTGACGGAACCCCTATGGACAGTTAGAGGTGAAAGGAGGGCATTGCTTTCTTGAAAGGAGGGAAAAGGCATGAGATACTGCCCTGTTTGCCGTAGGTTCAACATCGGTCACCCAAACTTTTGTCAATATTGCGGTCGCAGTTGGGACGGGAGAGTTTGCTTGAGTTGTGGTGAATTGAACTCACCCGATGCCCTTTATTGTGGTTGGTGCGGGAAAGAGACCCTCAGCGAGATTTTGCCGACGGTTCCCCTTTGGGCTCGCTTGCTTCCCTTGATGATCCCTGTCGCCTTTTGGGCTTTTGTCATTTGGTTTGGGAAGCCATTGATCGTTGCAGGTTTGGGTGCTTCCCTTTTATCGCTGTTAGCTTACTGTGCCTTGCCAAGACCTGTCCGACAAGTTGTGAAGTGGGGAGTTAAGGGAGGGGCGAATTTGTTGAGGCGGAAAAATTCCCACTGCCGTTCACACTACGAATGACAAGGAGGGAGCAAAAATGATTGTCAAACTGGCGGATGTTTTGGGACTTTCCTTCGCCATCATCGTCATCGCTTTGACTTTGCTTGGCAGCTTAGCCATCGCGGTGGCGGGGCCGAAATGGGGCGGAAAGATAGCAGTGACGATGTTTCGGTTCGCATTAGCGATGTTCTTGCTGCTTTTGGCTTTTTTGTGGATGATAAAATGTTTGAGATTATCGATATAAAAGGGATATGGATTTTAATGAATAGAGTTCATCCTTATTTAGGACTTAATCATATATGGCATGGGAATTGAGCAAGAGACAAGGAATAAAAAAAACAGGACGGCTATGGACTTCTGACGAAAATTTCATCAAACTTCTTCTAACGGCTCATCCCTTTGACCCTCTCTTCGTTGCCTCGTTTCCTGTTCCAGTCGCTCCAGAAGTTCACGCAAGAGTTGACCGAAAGCAGCAGCCATTTCTGCCTCGCTACCGAGTTCCTCCTCAAGGAACTGTTGGGCAGTTTTTTCACCTGCAACGATGGCTCTTAATTTGGGAGCATACTCCTCAACCATCTTGACCACTACGCCCATGCAGTGTTGAAATTGCTCATAGGAAAGGTCGTTCTCATCAATGGGAACATCCACAGAGAACCTAACTTCTCCGTCTCTTGGGTCGTAAGCAAATTTACCCAAGATGATTCGGTAGTTAATGAAGCCCATTGCCATAAGAAGCTCAGTCAATCTTTCAGCAGGGGTTGTGTCTCGTGGGGCAACCAAAACTTTGGGAACCCTGAAGGACAAGCAGTTTTTCTCAACCATAGGATCAATCGCCATGTTGTATCCCTCTGGCGCTTCCGACGACCGCCAGCCTGTGTAAATGATGCCCTCTTTTTCAAAGGGCTCATCCACAGCCTTGTAGCGACTCCATCCGAACCTCTCCAAGTAGCCTTTAAGCAACTCCAAAGTCACTTGCGTCGCCATCTCCAACACCCCCTTGAAGTTTTAAACGCCATACGACTCACTGCTTTTCGAAAAGTTTGACAAATTATGCACTATCACCTCCCATCTTGTAAAGGACTTGGGCTTGCTCAGCATCGCTTTGAACTTCATAGGATATTGATAAACGCCTTTTCAAGAGAGTTTGTTGGTAAGCCAGTTGCCGCTCCCTCTCTTCTCGTTCCACAAGCAAATTGACGATCTGCTGAAGCAAAGAATCCTCTGGAGGCTTCCAAAGGTAATCGTAAGCGCCTCTTCTGAAGGCTTCCCTCGTCGTCTCAAAACCCAAAGGTTGAGATGTTACCATCACGATAACTTGCTGTGGGAAGCGCTCTTTCAGTTGCCGAAGAATGTCAAGCCCACGAATGTCGTTTGGGTCAATTTCACTCTGACATGTGTCCACTAAGACTAAATGCGGTTGCTCCCTTTCTATTACCTGTGCCGCTTCTTCAGCAGTCGCTGCATAGTGCCATTGCCACTCAGGATGACTTGCCTTCAAAGTCTCGTAAAAGTCCGGAACATCGTCAACAACCAACAATCGTGGTGTGATGGGTTCAGGTCTCAACTCTGACTGGCTCACTTTCAACCGAATCACTCGCCACTTTCCCCAACCCTCTTGGCTCTTCAACCTATAAACAGGCATCTCAACCCATTGCTCTATCCGTTGCTCCAACTCCTCAACCGATAACTTTCCGTCGTCTTTCGCTGTCAGCCAATCCAGTAGCGATTCATCATACTCCAAAGTTTTCCCTTCCCGCTGATGAACCGCTTCTTTCAAGGCTTCAAGTTTTCTGCGGGCAATCTCTCTCAATGCCTCTTGAGTCAATGGCGCAAACGGAATGACGGCTTGGACATATCGCAGAAGTTGCGTTGGGAAGTTCCCTTCTTGCAACCTCCTGTTCAGCCATTCCGCATCCTGCCACTGGACTTCTTTCGACTCTTCCTGCAAAGAGAAGCCCAATCGCCTTTCCCTCTCCCAGTCTAAATCGTAAGCGAGCACAAAGAAAGTCTCACCAAAATGCACTTGTTGCCCTCTACCGTCCTCACAGATGCCTTTTTCAAAGATGCTTTCAAAAAGATGGTGCACCTCTGGAGATGCTTGCTCCAACCCGCGAACTAAAATCAAACTGCGCGGGAACTCTATGACATGGTTGGTCAAAACGCCGCCCCTCTCCCAACCGACATACGGTGGGCGAACACCTATCAAGGTGTCTAAGTCTGATGCCTCCAAGTGGTAACGGCGGACAATTTGACTCAAGTCCAGTTCTAAAAAAGCTTTCTCGTTCTGGCATAACCATCGGGCTAAAGTTTGAGCCGTCAAGGTTTTCCCAACACCCGAAGGACCAACGAAAAGCCAAATTGCTCTCGGTCCCTTTCTTTCCTCGGTAGCCAGTGCTGTCATTACTGCCTGTTCCAAGATTTGAAGTGCCGTCTCTTGCCCGACAACGACTTCGCCCAAATGCCGTGCTAACTGGCGAACGGAAATTTTCTCCAAAACATCCATCGGGATTTGATACCGCTTCGCTAACACCGCTTTCACATCGTCAGGTGTAACAGTTCGTGGAAGTTGCTCCCCCTGCTTCAAAGCAGCATATGCACCCGATAAGTCCAACAACTCAATCGCTTTATCTGGAAAGTGGCGCATGGGAAGGAAGCGTTCACTCAAATCCAAAATAGCTTTCAAAGTCTCTGGTGGATAGACGACACGATGATGGCTCTCAAAATCGCCCTTCACCTTCTCCAAAATTCGTTCCATCACTTCTCGCGATGGCTCTTGGATGGTCACAACTTGGAAACGCCGCGCTAATGCTCGGTCAGCTTCTATGTATTGGACATATTCTTGGCGGGTAGTTGCCCCAATGCATCGGATTTTGCCCGAAGCCAATAAAGGTTTGAGTGCATTGGCGAGGTCAAGGGTTGTTCCACCAACAGGTGTTCCAACAATTGTGTGCAGTTCGTCAATGAACAAAATGATTCGGTCGCCGTATTTCTCCAAAACTTCCCTTAGCGCCTGAAATCGTTTTTCTAACTCACCATGCACAGAAGTGCCTGCCCGCAATGCGACCAAGTTGAGCGATAGCACGATGCAACCTTCTAACTGCGGTATTTCGCCTTGATAAATTCTCAAGGCTAAGTCTTCTGCCATTTTCGTCTTGCCGACACCTGCAGGTCCAACTAAGGCGACATTTCGTTTCGTCTTGCTCAGCAAGCCCATCAAGATGGCTTGACGTTCCTCATCTCGCTCATAAGCAGGGCTCAATTGACCTTGCGCAGCCAGTTCTGTCAGATTAATGACGAAAGGGCGAAGGGCTTCCAAGACTTGCGGTGGTAGGATCTCAGGCGGCTTGCGAGTTGCCAACTGACTTTGGACGAGTGACCGAATGGTGTCAGTTTTTAAGCCCCACTCCTGCATTAACTTTTGAACTTCATCAGTGGGATTTTCTGCAAGGGCGATGAGCATATCCCAAATGCTTGCTTCCTTCCGCCCCTCTCCTTGACATTTTCGCTGGATAACGGAATCTAACGCCTTTACTTCCTCGCTGACCCTTACTTTCCCGACTGCTCGCTTTCCTCGCAATTCTTTTAGGCGATGCTGAATTGTCTCTGGCAAAGTGACGGCTAAATTTTCAATGGGAATGGTTGCCCAAATTCCCCACCAAAGGTCTGACAGAGTTAAGGAGCGGTTTTCTTTTTCTGCCAAAACTTTCGCCCGCTCCCACGCTTCATTGGCTTGAGCATCATATCCTCTCGGCATCTAAAACTCACCTCTCGACACTGCAAGACGCAAGCACTGGCAAATTTCCTGCCACGATTTCGAATTTTAACTCAAAGCCAGATTGAGTTGACCCCACTACGAGCCTTTAGGCAAAGGAGAAATCCCTCTCCCTTCAAGATGCATGCGTTAACATAGAAACAGCAAATCAGTCAAGCACCGTGAGGTGAACTTGCAAATGTGGCGACAGGATGACGGTCATTCGGCAGTAAGCCGCAAAGTCATTGACCAATATGGTGATAATGAAGTTGAAGTCATTTTGGTGGAGAGGCAGATGGTTGGGGGACAAACTGACCTTATTGTCCATATAGAGCCCAAAGTTTTTACGACTTCAGGTGTCCAATGGACGCACTTTCTGGAATGGCTTGGCTTCAAGTATTTCAACAACTGTCCTCATGTTATTGGTCACCGCTGCCTTTGGCGGAAATGGGAAAGCGATGTTCGTTCCGCTCAAAAAATTGCGCAAGCCTTGAAGAAAGCCTATCGGCATGTCAGAGAGGCAGACAGGTTACTTCGGGAAACTCCTCTGAAACTCCCGGAAAGCAATTCGGGCTGGCTTTACTTCTTTGTCCCACAGGACATGGAACGATATGACGACTTAATGCGTTTGCTGGCGGAGTTGTAAGCGATCGTGAAAGAGGTTAAATATCTCTCTGCCGATGAAATTGAGGACTTGCACGAACAAATTATTCTGCGTTACGGAGGCGTTGGAGGGGTGCTGAATCGGGAACTTTTGGAATCAGCCAGTTTAAGACCTAAGGCTGCCGTTTTAGGGCGGGAACTTTACCCAACGCTTGAAGAGAAAGCGGAAGCGTTGATGCATTCTATCATTACCAACCACCCTTTCGTTGACGGCAACAAAAGAACTGCATTTCTCGCCACGCAAGAATTTTTGCGCTTGAACGGATACAAGATTGTAGCCGAGACCAGAGAAGCCTTAGAGTTCACTTTAGCCATCGCCGAGGGGAAGTTAGGCATTCCAGAAATCGTTGATTGGCTTCGCCGGCACATTAAAGAGGTGAAATAAAATGTGGGATGGACACACTGCTTTGGAGCACAAGGTTGTCAAAGGACCTGAAACAAGGGATGGCTTTTCCTTCTGTTTGACTCACGCTTCCTTATCCGATAATCGGAAGTTTTTCGTCTTTCACATCGCTTCCGATAAACCTTTGTCGGAGTTTGCGAGAAAGTGGCTTAGTTTGATGGGGTTGCAAAATTTCAACGCTTGTCCTTACCTTGAGCAACGCCCTTGCTTTTGGAAGGCGATAGAAGTGCCAAGTTTGCTGGGTGATTCGTGGGCTCATTTTCAGCAAGTGGATTTTGTCCACCGCTCTTTTGACCAACTCTGCCAGAACTTTTCCAAAGCCCTTTCGGAGTTAGAAGAAGCATCCCAAGTTTTGGCGGATGTAGGTTTAAGTCTTTGAAAGGGAACGAGAGGAGAGTTTCAAACCTATCTTGCGAAAAGCCCATTACCTTCTATTGTCGCCGAGAAGTTATAGAGAGACAAGTCAATTTGTTAGGGATGTTTTAGCAACCCTTAATCGATAGCACTGTCCTCATCTCCTCAAGTCGCAGGTTTTTCAAGCAGTAGCCGCAAACCTCAATGCCACTCCATCGGTCGGCTTCAGGGCACGGGATTTCGGGATAGTAGCGGTCAAAGCGCTTAAGGACAAGTTCAAAGCCTTCAGCGCCACAGCGGGGGCATCGCTTCTTTCCGCGTCTTTGAGCGATTGGCTGAAGGGGTTGGTCGGCAGCAACGATTTCGGCTGCCCGTTCTGCTCGGTCGCCTTTGATTGGCGGTCTCGTTGTCGGTTGCTTTGGCTTTTCGGGTTTGACTTCAAAGGGTAGCATGACCGATTTGATTCGTCGCAAAGTTTCCCGTCGCTCACATTCACGCAAATGGGCTTCGTAGAGCGCTTCTCTGTGCTTCAACGCGAACCGCAAAACCTGTGCTGGCGTTGCGTTAGTCCACGCTCGTTGAGCGTGGCGAATAATGCCGATAGCGGCGTCAAGTGGGAACTCGGCAAGTAGCGTTTTCCCGACTTTGCAACGAAAGCCGAAGTCGTTCCTGCCTAAAGGCTGGTTGAAGATTGCAGTCGTTGCTCTGACGAAAGTTTTGAACTCTCTCTCGCGACGCACCTTAAGGTCTTCGTCTTTTAAAGACACCGAAGGTCTGGACATATTTTCTAAAGTAGGTGTGACATTTCTCGTTGACCGATTTGGCTGTGGCTTTTGGTCGGTTGCAAAGAGAGCCAGAACTTGCAGCCACTTTTGCGGGTCTTCAAAGAAGCTGCTTTGGGGTCGCTGCGGAAATGTCACACTTGCAAGTAAAGCGATAGCGGCTGCCTTGCCTTCCGCTGAAAGCCAAACCCTCGTTCCTTTCCTGCCACGACCGTTTTGCCATCGCACCAAACCCTTGAGCCGTGAATAGCAGTGTCGGTCGCCCGTGACCTTGCGCTTTACTTGTTGGGGATGCGCTCCTAGGGCTTTCGCGATAGACCGAAGGGTCAAAGCATTGTCGGGGTCAAACGCTTTCAACGCAAGCAAGGCGACCAAGATTTGGCGACTAATGGCATCGTTTTCAGGGATTTTGCCCTCTACTACTGCATAGAGTTGCGCTAAACTATAAGTGGTGTGCGCCATTTGGCGTCACCCCCCATCGTCGCTGCCAGAGTGTCGACGGACGCCCGCGTGGCTGGGACGCGGGCGTTGTCTTTTTTAAGCCTCATCTGTGCTCACCTCTTTAGCACTTCGTTTTTTCCTCCGTTGCCACGCTCTGTGCATCCTCGCTGCTATGTCGCGCCGATATAGGTTTCGAACAAATTCGGTTGCTTGCTGGACATCAACAAGTCTTTGGCGACCGATGACGACGAAGTCAATCAGTCCGCGTTTACAAGCGTTGTAAAGCGTTTGCCTCGTCGTGCCAAGTTGTTGTGCGACCCGTGAAACGAGTTCGTAAACCTTGCCATCAATCGTTACAGGCATCAATTCTCACCGCTTATGAGTATGTCATCGGGTTAATTGTAACGCAAGATTCACTAACGCCGTGAATTTCCCGAACCCACAAAAATGGCGGCAAATAGGGTTGAATTGGTGGAATTTTTGGGCTTTATATTACTTTGTCACTGCGTCAATGTTAATGACGACAACACGGTTCGTTGGGGGCATCCTGAGGAAACAGAAACGAAGGTAAATTGAGTTGATTGCTCAAAGGTGATTATGTTGGTGAGTAGCAGGGTCATTTGGTCTTCAAAAGGTGTCTTGGGTGAAAGAGATTTCGCTTGGATTGAATGGGAAAAAGGAGATGTCCGCTTCGAGGTAATCCATCCACGATGTCGTATCGCTGTGAGAAAGACTGAACAAGGTCATTGGATGGTCTACACTACGACGCCAAGGGATAGAGCAAATCCTGTTACTTGGGACATCCGTCCCTTTCTCTGCGAAAGTTGTGCCAAAGCATTCTCCCTTTGCATCATCTTCGGCGACGATTTCGCTTCATGCACCACCCACAGCCGAAGTTGCTTCCACTACGGTGACTTGTTCAACGGTCGTCTTGCTTTCCTTTGCTGCCTTATAGGGCTTAACAGACCAGCCTTTAACTCATTGCAGAGGAGTTTGATTAATCAGGTCATTTGGCTTGTAAGGCTTATCAGCAGTGGACAACTTACTTGGGAAAAGGTCATTAGAGCTTGGGAATTTGCAGAGCAATTTGTTAAGCAGCGGAACATTTCCCTTGACGGTGCTCTCAGCGTTTTCTGCGCCGAAGCAATGAAGATTGGTCGTTGAGGTTCTGTCAAGGCTCAGTGTGCTCCGAACGAATAAGTTCATCATCCGCCGGTCTCCAATGGGTCGGCAGTTTTGGTCATCAATCAGGGAGACAGTTTTTCTCTCGCTCAAATTTTTGTCTCTTTATTGGGTGTCTTAAGTTGGCGTGATCTTGGGTTTGTGGGGGATGTTTGGGGTTCGAAGTGAGACAAAAGGGAGTCTTTCGTCTCACTAACTTCAACCAATGTTAAGAAGACCTACCTGCTCAAAACAGGATGGCAAACTTGTGAACGGGTGAAGGGAAGATGGTGACATTAAAGTGTATCGCTGAACTAAAGAAGCCCACCCATGTCGGTTTTGGAACTGGAAGGCAAGTTAGAGACCTGAGAAGGAAACCTTTCATCCCTTCCATCGTCTTGACAACTCAAATAGCCACCCTCTCCCTTAGGCTCGCCAAGTCCGTCAATAGACCTGCCCCTTCAGTCAAAGTCTCCGACGGTTTCTTGATGGGGAAGGAGAAATTGGTCAAGGTTAGAGGTCAAGAGTTCTTTCAAGGTCAAATCGCCTTCCAAGTTCAAGTCCCAAAAGAAAATCTCGACATAGTATTGGGAGCATTAAAGTTGCTCCAAAACTTCGGGATAGGAGCAAACACATCTATGGGATTTGGCTACTGCTCCATAAAGGTAGTAGGGACATCAATTGGGAAGCCAGAAGAAGTCATCAACCGATTCAACCCAAAGGCAACAGAACTAATTGGCGACGGTGAATTTTCCCTCCCTTCACCCTTCGTAAGGTTAGCCCAGCAAATTTTCAACAAGTTGAGGATGAACTGGAGTTCATGGTTTAAGGCTATGGAGACAGGTGCAATTGAGAGGATAGTCTATCTTGCTGGGGAGACGGAGATTAAAAACCCTTTCATCTACCGAGGATGGTTGAGGAGCAAGTTGTTGGAATTTTGGGGGATAGAGCACGAGGATAGGATAACGGTTTGTCCTCCAAAAACGAATCCTTGCAAGGTTTGCAAGTTGATGGGGAGGATGTCGGAGAAGTCGAGGGTTATTGTCAGGACTTTTGAGAGGAAGGGGGTAGGTGCTTCAGTTTGGCTGATTGCTGACAATCCTACTGAGGATGAACTTGAGGCGATAAAGAAAGTGGCAGGGGTAAGAGTTGTCCGTGTTGAGAAAATCTCCGATTACTTGCCTTCCGACACCGCTCTATCCCCGGCATCCGTGCCTAAAACCCGTAAAGAGGCTGCGACAGACCTTAAGTTTTAGGGAAGCGAATTATTCTGACTGTGGTCTCTGTAGCAATCACCAAATTCCCTTCGAGGTCACCTGCATATCTGTCCAACAATTGTTTTAGCACCCTAATCTTGTTAGCCGTCCTCTCGTCCTTCAGCCGCAAGATGATAACCCCACTGTGTTGCTTCCTTTCCCTAACTACCTTTTCTCCAAAGTCTTTATCGTTGGTGACAATAATCCAGCCCTCGATATAGGCTTTCTCCAAGAGAAAATCATCCTCCGCCCCTCTCATCTGTTCATAGACGGAGAAAACCTCATGACCTTGCTCCCTTAACCACCTTGCGACAGAAGGACCTGTGCACTCGTCCACCAGAAATTTCAACTAAATCGCCTCCGCCATCAAAGGAACAAACTCTGTCCTTTCTAACGCTTCAGAGGCGAAAGCAATGCATGCCAAGATGTCTTCTCTCTCCAAGCCCTCATACTCGTCTAATATCTCCTCAATCGTCATCCCGCTGGCTAAGAGGCTGAGAATGTAATGGACAGTCAAGCGAGTCCCTTTAATGACAGGCTTACCTGCCATCACCTTCGGGTTGACCTCAATCCTTTCAAGCAACTTCTCCTTTTCCATCCTATTTTCACCTCTCATCCCTCAACTTTAACTTGAGAATCGTCAGGAGTGCAAGATACCTTGCAATGTTTTCGGGTGCATTGCTCATTAAGTGAGACACTCCGGCAGAACTTAGGCTAACTCATTCCTCACGATGCACTAAATTTGCTAAGGCGAGAAAGAAGGCAGGAGAGATGAAGACGCTTCAGATTAAACTTCCTCCGGCGGAAGTTTCGGAAGAAAGGCGAGGCTTCTTTTGGCTATCAAACTCTATGAACTTGGTCGCCTCAGTCTCGGGCAATCTGCTAAGTTGGCTGGTTACTCAAAGCGTGCTTTTCATAGAGTTGCTGGGGAAGTATGGCGTCCTTGTCATTGCTTACCTACCAGAGGAATTGCGAGAGGAGGTCAATAGGTGACAGGGGGAAATAAACGCTGAATTCATCGGCTCTATGCTTCCCTTTTGGAACAAATATGTTAACCTAAGGCCGATTTTAGTGGTATAATGTTTACAAATGCGTTACCACATGGCATAATAACTTCGCCATTGATCCAACTCTCAAAGGAGGGTCAGAGACGATGGACTTTGTTGTCGGGAATTTGAACCAACAAGAAATTTCTCGAGTGCCGCCAAAATGTGGCGCTTATGTTCTGTGGGGATTCTATCGTGACGGAAACAACTTTTGTGTGCTCTATGTTGGTCGGTCTAACGACCTAAATCAGCGTTTGCGGGATCACCTGCCAAGCAACGAGAGTAATCCATACCTCCGAAGAAACCGACCTACTCACTTTGCTTACTTAGTCACTCGGAATGAAGAAGAGGCTTATCAAGCCGAATGTTGGTTATATCATCGCTATAACCCTCCATGCAACAGCGCACATCCCGCAAAGCCTTCAAAGCGGTCACGGTGTCCTTTTCCTGGTTGTGATCAATAGCAAGCCTTCAGGGACAGATTCTGTGTTGGAGGTGTGGGCAAGCATGGACATCCTGAAACTCATCGGGCAAAGGTTAAAAGAGGCGAGGGAAACTTGTGGCTTTAAGCAAGAGGAAGTGGCTCAGAAAATCGGCATAACGAGTAAGTATCTCTCCCTCTTGGAAAACGGGAGACGCAACCCTCCTTTGAGGATGCTCCAAAAACTCGCCGAACTTTACGGCTGCCCAGTCAGTTACTTCTACGGCTTCAACGGAACGAAAGGGGAGGGTTTCAAACTTCTCTTGCGAAAAGCCCAAAAACAATCCTTAAGTCCCAAGGTCGTCAGCCAACTTCGTCGCTTTGAATTCCTTTGCCGAGAAATCGCCTCCTTGCGCCAGCGTTTAGGCATACCAAAACCTGAACTTCCGACCTATCCCGTGACTAAAGAGGCTTTGGAGAAACAGGCGAAAGAAGCGGCAGAGGCAGAAAGGATGCGTTTGGGTTTGGGCGATGACCCTGTTCCGAACTTAGCGGAAGTTTTGGAAGATGAGGGCATCCCTGTCATCCGACTGCCCTTGAACGGTGAAGTCTCAGGGGCAATGGCTTACGATGAAGACTTGGGAGGCTTCCTTTTGGTCAACTCCAACGAACCTTCTTTCAGGCAGAATTGGAGTGTCGCCCAAGAATATGCCCACTTGCTGAAAGACCGAGGTAAAGGCGCTGAGTTGGAGAAACTTTCAAGGGACGATGGCGGTGAAGGTCAGGAGCGGGAGCGACGGCAGCAAAGCCTTGCAGAACGGTTTGCCGACAGGTTTGCGACTCATTTCCTTTTGCCAGAAAGCACTGTCCGAAGGCTCGCTGAGCGATATGCCGACTTGGACAATGCGTGGGCATTGATGAGCCTTCGTCGCATCTTCGGCGTCAGTTACCCTGCCTTGCTTTATCGCCTTTGTGAGTTGGGCTATTTGAGGGAGAGGGATGTCGCTAAGTGGCAGCAGGAAAACCTTTGTAGGCTTGAGAGGAGACTCTTCGGCGAGCGGGAAGATCATCTTGACCAGCCGATACAGGTTTCCAAAGTCCTGTGGGAGTTGGTTTTGGAAGCAGCGAGGAGGGACGAAATCAGTAGAAGTTACGCAGCGGAGGTTCTGGGGATTAGCCCGATGGAAGTTCAGGACATCCTCTACGAGTTGGAGGCGATAAGGGTTGGCGGACAGTCATGAAGCCATCGCCGACAACTCAACCCTTTCTAACTTCGCCCGAAGCGGGCATTTGGACTTGCTGCAGAAAATTTTCCCTCAAGGAGTTTGGACGACAGCGGAAGTTGTGGCTGAGTTGGAGCGAGGAGCGGGGAAGTATCCTGAACTGCTGGAACTTTTGAACGCACAAAGTTCATGGCTTAAGGTCGTTGAGAAACTCAGTCCCAAGGAGTTAGAGATTCAAAGGCAGCTAAGAGAGCAGCATCCAAGTATCCGCAGGGGCGCAGACTCATCGGTTTTGGCAGTTGCGAAAAGCCGAAGTTGGTTAGTGTTGACTGACGATGGAGCGATGAAGAAAGTCGCTGAAAGGGAGGGCATTGGAGTCTTGGGAACCATTGACATCCTAAGGTTGGCAACACAAAAGGGTTTCATAACTCACTCGCAGGCTCGGCAGATAAAAGCGGACATGGAGGCAAAAGCAAGGTTTCGGGTCAAAGACCCAGAACCTTAAAAATCGCAGATTCTCAGAACGAAGGTAAGCAATCGTTGTTAAAGGAGGAAATTGCTACGACAGACTGGTGGGGACGAATTTTCTATGACCCAAGTATTCGCCTCAGAGCACCATACATCAAGGAGACTCACATTCATGCTTGGGATATCTTAAATGCGCATAACGACCCACCGAGATCAGAACGGTAGGCTATTGAGAGGGCTAACCTTCAGGTTCCTCAAACTTAACCTGAGCCTGAATCTTCAACGCTTCTTCCATCGTCAATGTTGCAAGATACCTCATCGTCATAGCCATGCTGTTGTGCCCCAAGTGCCACTGAAGGGCTTTCGGGTTTCCTGTCTGCCTCAACCTCTCAATGGCGCAACTGTGACGAAGTAAGTGCGGATAGACCCTCTTGTTCAACCCCGCCAGTTTCGCTGCCTTGACCAACATCTTGTGGGCGTTCTTTCGGTTCAAGTTGAAAAACTTATCGGTCGGTTTTAAGCCCCTCTGATATGCGTAAGCAAGCAATTGAGAGTAAAGTGCTTCTGGGACATGAACGAGCCTTTCCTTCCCACCTTTACCCTTCACCCTCAAGCAGGGAATCCCTTCAAATCGAGTTAGATGGGAAGGAGTCAACGAGAGTGCCTCGGAAATCCTTAGACCGCACTGATACAGGACTTTAATGAGCAAGACATTCCTTTCGCCGTAGCGAAGTTTCCTTGCAGCCTCAATTAGAGCCGAAACTTCCTCAGGTCGAAGGTAAGGGACTGGGGAGAGGGATTTTCTTTTGACAATGGAAGTGACTCTGCCCAGTGTTGCGACAATCTTTGTCTCTCCCTTTCTTTCCATGCCAGTCACCTCCTTATCCGTCTTCTTCAAATTTGGGCGGTGATGGAATTTTGACCCTGAACAAACTTATCAGCCTTAACCACTTGGTGTAGCAGCCACGGCAAATTACTCCAAACTCCCCAAGTCCAACTTGGCGGCGGAAAGGTTCGCTGAGGTTTGAGATTAGGATGAACATATTGAAAGCATAAGACTGCAAGGCTGGATGAGACTCTCCCTCTTTCCTCCCACAAAGGCAGCAGACGGGCGGTTCAATTTCTTCATCATTCGTCTCATCCTCAAGCCCAACGCTTGTCTCTCCCTCATCCTCCATCTCTTCCTCGCCATTGAGTAGGTTTTCCCCTTCCACGCCTTCAGCCCATAGTGAAGGAGTTTGGTTCGTCTTCGTTAACGGTGCTTTTTCACTCTCCTCAGTTTCACCTTGATTTAGTCCTTCACTCAACAGTCCTAACCTCCAAGCCAGCCTTAAAGTGCTTTCAAGGTCTGAAGGGTCTATGGGTCTCCAGAGCCTTCCCTCCTTGTCCACGATCCTATAATCAACGCCTCCATAATCCAAAATCTTGATCCCACGCTCCTTAAGCACCCTCTTCACCTCTTCAGCCCTTATGTCCGGGTCCATTTTCCTTACCTTGTGCTCCAAATACCTTTGAGCGTAGCCGTTCTTGAGAAGGTGGACGATAAAACCTGCTGGGTTGTAAATTGAACCATTTCTCCTTTCCCTCAGTTCAATTGCAGCCTCAATTTCGCTAGCTGGGAAGTTCCTCACAAGGTCATTGGCAACCCAAAGGGATACACCGTAATCGTTCCAGAGCCTGAAGGCAAGATTGTTGGCGGGTTTCATCTGGTCACCAGTTTTTGAGAGACCAACCTTGGTGCATACATGACTTCTCTTCTTCTTTTCTTTGTCCATAGGACATTCGTAGGACACCTGTCGGACATCGGACTTTTGAGGTCTGTCGTGGACGGTGTAAGGGTGGGTCAGCAAGATAAGGAATGCTTTCCAAATGGGGAAGCCCCAAGAAAGGGAGTAAGCCTTAAGAGCCAGCCAGTTTCCGTAGGACAAGCGGAAAGTCACCCTCTCCTTTGCTGCCTCGTCAGGGTTGGGGATGTCAATATGGAAGCGGGAGAAGAGTGCGAGGCGGATTAACTGTGACAAAGGCATACCTTTTTCCTGAGCAACCTGCCTGATAGTCTCCTTAACGCAAGAAGGGATGCGAACCCGAACGGGGATCGTCCTTCCCCCTCTTGACTTGCTTTCCCATGTTGTGTTATAATTGCTGACCGGAAAAAGCATGTTGATCAGCCTCCTTTTGTTGTGTGTTGGGGCGGTGGTGGTCGGGGTTGGATTGGAAGGCGGTGTTTTTACCGCTCTCCAATCCGCCCCCTACCTTTTCCGCCGCCCCTTTTTCTTTTGTGTCCCGTCCCGTCAGGTAACAGTATAACCCGGCTGCAACCAATGTGTCAATGGAGGGTAGAAATGAAGGCTAATTGAGCCAAGTAAAACGGGAAGAGGAATTTAGAGTCCCCTGCTGTCTGGTGCATGTCCCTTCTTTCCCGCCAGTTTACTCCCTTAATCAATGACTGAGTTGCCTGCCGATAACAACCATCATGCTGTTTAAACGGCAAGACAATTGAATGGCAAGAAGTAAAAATGGTAGAAAGGCAAGACAGATTAAAGGTCTGCTATCCCAACGGCTAACTCGCCCTAAGTCAGCATTGCACCGTTAAGGCTTGAAAGGTGGCAAAATGGAAGTGGTAGCAGGTTAAGGAGGGAAGAAAAAGTGGACGAGAAAAGTTTAGCCCAGATAGCAAAAACCTTAGGGACTTCAAAGCAAGAGGTTAAAGAGGCTATTGAGGACTTAAAAAGGAGAGGGCTTGCAAGGGAGGAGAAGGGAAGGATCGTTTTGTCGCCCCTCGCTATGAGGAGGGCTATTTCCGATGTTCAAAGGAAGTTAGCCGCTATTCTTTCTGGCTACATTCCGACGGAGAACCCTTACATCGTCAAGAGAGCGGGTAAGCCGGAGGGTAAGCCTCAAATCCTCAACACGAGGGTTTTGGTTGAATACATCGCCAATTACTTTAACGAGGGATGGGGGGTTGGGGAAATCCAAAAGGAGTTTCCTTTCCTGACGAGGGAGGAGATTGAAGCAGCGATCCAATACTACCTCAACCACAAGGAAGAGATTGATAGGGACAGGGAAGAGAGCGAGAGGATGTATCGGGAGAATGCGCCGAAGGGAGAGGTTGTGGGAATTGAGGGAAGAGGAATTTGAGTTTGCGAAGTTAATGATGGACATCATGATCCCGCCTGAAATCTCGGAAGCGTTGAGAAGTCAAGGGTATGATGTCTTGGAGGCGAGGGAGTTGCCTCCCGAAATTTACCAAGACGACAGACTGCTCCTTGAGGAAGCGACGAAGCAAGGCAGGGTTCTTGTCACCTGCAACTACAGTGACCCTCAGAGCAATTTCATCCTTATCCACGAAGAGTGGCAAAGGGAGGGAAAAGAGCATGCAGGCATTATTCTCGTCCCGCAGTTTCAAATTAGCCACAGGATGAGGAGATGGGAGGTAAGGGATAGACTTGTCAAATTTTTGAACAGGGTCTCGGCAAAGGAGTTAAGAAACCAAATTTTGTGGCTACCTCAAGACTGACCGAAGAATGTTGCTATTGAAAGCCTTCACCGAAGCCTTGGCGGTGCAGAACATCTGTCAAGAAGTAATCTTCTCACCCCAACAAGTCCCTATAACTGGGAAAACCTCTCCTGCCCAATTTGTTGACGAGTTCTTCGGCTCTCTTACGAGTGTTAGGGTTCGCAAGACCAATTTGTAAGACCTTTCTGATGGCTTCCTCGTTTGTGTAAAGAAGCCAGCCTTCTTTGTCCCCCTCAGCAATTCTCCTCAAACACTCAATGGACTCAAGGGGATAGGTCTCAGCAATTTCGCTAAGTCGTTCAATGACCATATCGGCTGGCTCAGTTTTGGGGACAAGTTTCAAGGCTTCCGAAAGCATGGTGATAGACCAGTCAACATCAAACTTCCCCGAAACGAACCACCAACCGAAAGCAGCAACCTCCCTTTCATGCTTAGTAGGGTCCTTTTTGACTTGAGAGAACCGTTCTTCCCAAAGTTCCTTCAACCGTTCAATGATTTCGCTGGGAATAGATTCATCCGTGTGTTTCAATGACCTTCCGATAAACTCAATAGCGTGGGCTCTCAAGGGGTCGGGAGCCTTCTTCCAGAAGGAGACAAACAATGGGTCTTCCAAATCAACCTTGCCTCTCCAATAGAACGCCATGAGATGTTCTGCCAATCCACCGTCAGGATCGGTGAGATACCTGAACCGAACTTCATGTTGACCAATCTGGTCAACGGCATGAGCGTAGACATCACGAAGAATTTGGAAAACATTGTCATAGGGTTGGCAGAAGATGATGTAAGTGTTCCAAGCGGCATCAAAGTATTCCTTGTTTTCAGCATCAAGGGGGAAAATTTGGGCTTTCCATTTCTCCGCCCAATTTCGGTCAAGGAGAACAAGCCAAGGGAACCACTGACCGTAAACGGAACGAATGGCTAAGGATGGGTCACAGTTAGTGTCCAAATGAGACTCAAGGACTTCACGGACCTCAGGCATTTCATCAAAGCCCCTTGATACCCTCTCTGTGGCATTGGGCTGCTTTTCCAAATGCCTTCTAACCCAAAGGGCATATTGGACGACGGCGTGCATTGCCGTCCCACGAACTGTGTTGATAGAAAGGGTTGCAGGGTCCATAGTTGAACCCTTATAGCGTTCCTCTTCCTTTGGCGTTGGGTTTGGGTCATCTGTTAGGGGTTTGAGGATTTCCCATATTTCCTCTCGCAGTTCAAAGGGGATATTTCCTCTGTCTCCCTCAAAAGCGGTCAAAAAGAGGTGGGCAATTGCCTTGCGTGTCCAGCCCCAATCCGGATTTGCCTCCATCATTTCCACCTTTCGTCCAGGAATTTCACGGGGCTGTTCAACGACCCATCGGCAAAGTTTGAGCACGGGAGACCATTCAAAGTTTTTCTGTCGCCCGATCGCCCCTTCCAATCCAGAAATGATGGCTCGCACATAGGTTGGGTCTAAACCTATAAACCTTTCTGCCTCTATTGCGAAACGCTGTGGGTCTTCTGCCACGACTTCTTGCAACACCCGCCCTAACCCTTCCCGTGACGGTCCAAAGAAACCCACCGTTGGAGGTTCCCAACTACTGAGAAACTCTACAATTTCTTCAACCGACATGGCTTTAAGTTCCTCTGCCGTTTTCGGGCTGGTTGGACCTACCCAACTTACCCAGTATACTGGAAATTCTGGATGCTCTGGCTCTCCATACTTGGAGATGAGTTCCTGATACTTCTTTTGCCAATCTGCTGGCAGGTTTTCATACCCGATCCAAGCCAACCTTCTCAGTTGCCATTGTTCTCGCTGCTCGGCAGGGTCTCTGGGACCTTCCTCAATCCAACTGAGAATTTTCCGTTTTTCATCTTCAGGAAGGCGAGGAAAGTTTTCCCGCAAAAGGAGCGCATACTCATGTTGGACGCCAACATCTTCAAGCAAGTCACGATCAGTCAAGCGGGCTACGATCAGAGCCTGTGCTTGTTTTGGGAACAATCGGAGAAGGTGTAAGGCGATGCGGCGAAAAACTTTCCACTTTCTTCGCCCAAAAGTTTCGGCAACTTCTTCTATGGACGCCTGACCTGACTTCACCAAAAGTTCTGAGGCATCGCGAACAGCGGAAACGAGGGCGTCTTTTACTGTGTGGAGAAGGTTTTGTGGATGATCCTCAATTGCCCGGCGCCAAGTGTAGGAAAAATCCTCTGCACCTTCCTCTCGATGGGGCGAGAATTGTATGGCTTTCTCCAAGAGTTCGCAGAGGAGTTCAAGTGCAGGAAGACCAGCCGCTTTGACAAGTTCGGGATAGTGGTCTTTCAAAATTTGCTCATAAAGCCAATCTTCAAAGCGCGCTCTCGGTTGTGGCGGGAGTGAAAACGGCTCTTCAATCTCCAATTCTCTTTCCTCTGGGAACACATCAAGTAAAGTTCGGGCAAGACCCATTGCCTCTTGGACTTTGTTTCCTCTCGCCCAGTGTGCCATTAATTCCCCAATTTTTTCTGGCAGGAAGAAGTATGGGACTTCAGCCCACTTTTTCGCTTTCTCCACAAGTCGTACGGAGATGTCAGGAGGCATGGCGAGAGCAGCATCCACGAGGTCTTCAAGGACAACAGCATTTTCAGTGTCTTCCATCTCCAAGATTATGCCCGCTACGAGTTCGGGTTTGTGTTTAGCCATTCGGGCAAGATATTTTGCTTCAGGCCATTGCAGGAAACGGACTCTTCCTCCTTCCCTAATGGGGTGAGGCGGCTTCCTGAAGAGTCCCCGTTTCCGTAGCGGCTCAATCCATTCTGGATTTTCAAGGCGGTCAAAGAAGTAGCGATGAGTCACAAAGTTGTGCGGGATTTCGTTCATGAGCCGCTTAATGTGCTTCTTTGTTGGTTGCTTTATAGTGAGTAATTGGTCAAGGACGGAGAAGTAAACAAGGAACTTGTTCTCAATCTTGGCGAGCACAATATCAAGCAAGTTTTGAAACTTTTCCCAAAGTTCCTGAACTTCTTCAAGACCCCGTGGAGGTTCAAGCGCACGCCTGTGAGCCAATTTGTGCAGGTTTCCCACAAGTTCAAACCATGCCTTTGCTGTCCCATCATTTTCGGGAATCTCAAGGGATCGGAGAATTTGTTGTATCTCCCTTTTGTGCCCACTGGAAGAATCTGCTGGACTAAGGTCTTCGTCAGTGAGTTCTTGAAAGGGTCTTAGAACATCACGCAAAGCACTTTCAATTTCACGCATACAGTGACCGACGAAGTTAACTGTGCATTCAAGTGATTTCGGGTTACTCATCATCCAGCATGCATCCTTAAAGAAGGCTGCTGGTCCGGGTCCGACGAGTTCGTTAAGTTTCCCATAAATCCTTTGTTGCTTTGGGTCAGCAAACTCAAAAACTGAGCCCACTAAAGTTCACCCCTGAAGGCTTTGTCCAGGATTGCTTGCTCTAAGCGTTTGAGTTCTGTTTCGGTTTGTGCTTGAACTTCTTTCAGGGCCCTGATTTTTTCTTGCACATCTTGGAGGTATGCCACGATGCGGCGCTGCTCCTCAAGGGGCGGGAGGGGGATGAGAACACTTCTAAGCGTTTCAGTGTTAATCCCTGCTTGCCCGATCCACTTGTTGCACAAATTAGCGAAAAATCCTTGACGCCACAAAGCCAGTAAAACCAAAGCAATCCATGCTCCCTCAGCCTTAGTTGTGTCCGGGCGAAGCAAAGTGATGTGATTTGAAAAGGCTGCTTCCAAAGGTTCCCTCACCAGAGCAGTTTTGCCCACAAGTTCCACACTGTTGGTGTTATTGAAAAGCACATCGCCTGGTTGAAGAAACTTGTGTCGTGCTGAGCGTAGGGATGAGGGAACATAGAAACGCTGTGAAAGGTCTAAGGTTCCATCTTCAGCGATGTTGTAAGGTCGCAAGTGCAAAAGGTCTCCTTCAGGTGCTCCCTTTTTCCGGAAAGCGAAACCACTTTCAATGAGCGTGCACACTTCCCCTAACTTCACCCATCGCCAACCTGCTGGGAGTTCAGTTCCGGGTTTGGGGAAGGTTTCGGAGTTGTTGCTGAGAATTTCGTTCAGTTCCTCCACGATGCTCAAAATTTCCCTTTCACGCTCAAGGAGGCTGGCGACAATCTCTGTGGGCGATGGAAGCAGTTGGGTTTCCTTTCGGTTCGGGTTTCGGGGAGTTAGGTCATAACCTCGGTTCCTGATTTCCTCCACAGGGACAATCCAAGAGCGCTCGGATAGGCACGCTTCTCGTGGACCTTGTCCTTTTCGGTAGGCATCCCATGCCTTCCAAAGTTGGCGGGCTTCGTTGAAGTGTTCGTCCCTAATGGGGTTGCCTTTGCTGAATTTCTTTAAGCCTTCGGGTAACGGGAGTTCGTAATACCAAATTTCTCGTGTCGGTCCTGGTCGCTCAAAGAAAATGAGTGCCGTCTTGACATCGGAATAAGGGGCAAAAGTTCCCGGCGGTAGGCTGATGATGGTGTGAAGGTTGAATTGCTCCAGAAGGTCACGCTTGACTTGGGCGAAAGGACCGCCTCGGAAAAGCGTTCCTTCAGGCACAACCATCCCACACCTTGACCCATCTCTGGGCTTGAGTTTCCTCATGATGTGCTGCAAGAACAAAAGTTCCGTCGCCGAGGATTGGACTGGGAAATTTTGTTGGATGTGCCTGCCCTCAATCCCACCGAAAGGCGGGTTCGTCATAATGACATCGTATCGCTCGGTGACTTGTCGGATGTTTTCCTCCAGAGTGTTTTTGCGTCGGATATGGGGTCTTGAAACGCCGTGCAAGACCATATTCATCAATCCCAGCAGTGCAGGGATCGGTTTCTTCTCCTGACCGAAAAAGGTCTCCTCTTGAAGCCGTCGGTGGTCTTCAACGGTCTTCTCCTGTTGCTTCATCCAAAGGTAGGCTTGAACGAGGAAGCCACAAGTCCCGCAGGCTGGGTCGTAAACGGTTTCGCCAATTTGCGGGTTCACCACTTCCACGATGAACCGAACGACGGGTCGGGGCGTGTAGAATTCCCCCGCAAGCCTGTTTTCGCTACCCAACCTGCGCAAAAGTTCCTCGTAGACTTGGGATATGGTGAAAATGTCATCGTGGCTGTGGAAATCAATCTCGTTGATGATTGAGATGACATCCTTGAGGTTGTAGCCTGAAGCGCAGACAACGACATTCCTTTCCGAGAAGACTCCACGGATGATTTCCCTTAAGGGGTCACCACCGAGACCTTGCAGGTAGGGGATCAACTTGCCGTGGACGAAACCCAAAAGTTCATCGGCAGGCCAATCCTTTGTCGCCCAGTCCCTCCAACGATAAGGCGGTTCTATGATCGGTTGGTAGTCTCTTCCGTCAAGTTGCGCTTGCGTCTCCCACTCTTCCTCTTGGGCGTCCAAAAAGCGGAGGAAGAGGAGCCAAGAGAGATGTTCCACATACTCCATGATGCCACCGCAGTTATTGTCCCGGCGAAGGATGTCGCATGCTTGCCATATTTTGTTGGCAAGGGCTTCACGGGTCTGAATAAGCCCCATTCAAGAACCCACCTCCTCCAGAGGATACAATCGCTTTCGTATCTCCTCAAGGGATTTCCTGAGCTCGTCAACCCCTCCAAACCATTGACTGATTTTGAAGGCACCTCCCCATTCTCTGAACGGGGAGACATTAAAGACCTCTGACCCTATCTGTTCAATCCCACCAACGCGATACTTGTCAAGCAACTCCAAGATGACTCGTCGGGCATTTTCGTTGTGCTGAAGGATGAAGGCTTGCTCTCTGTTGCGGAAAGCAATCACCCTTTCGTCACGGGATCGGATAGGGGCACCATAGGTGATGTGGGCTAAGATGTCGTAGGCGTCTGCATCTGCCCTTCCCATCACCTCTGCCAAGACTTCTGGATGGATGCTTGATTGGCGTAGTTCTTCAAGGAACTTACTTCTGCGGTTTGGCTCAACCCAAATTTCCCTTAGGTGCCGGTGGGTTGGTGCGATTTGAATCACTTTCCTGCGGGCGTAGTCGCGATACTCCTCAAGGGAAAGTTGTTGACCAGTGGCGTCAACGGTGAAAATGGCTTCGTCAGCGATAGTCACCTCAATGCCTTTCACCCGTATCTTTGCCCTCACCCCTCGTTCAGGTCTTAAGGGGACATCTATGGATACCTCTCGGTTTGCCAAAGTTGTCACCTTTATCTCTCGCCGGACGAAGCCGGGTGCGGAGACGATGAGAGTGAGTGTGCCTTCAGGTAACTTGTCAAACTCAAAGCGCCCCTCGCTGTCTGTTCGGATGGGACCTACTTGGCTGTTGGGACCTGTCCTGACAGTGACTGATGCGCCGACGAGCAAATCCTTTGTTTCGGCATGAAAGACTTTGCCGACAAGTTTGGCATTGAACGGTCCCTTAGGTGTCTCTGGTGGCGGTCCAGGTGGTCGGTCCCATTCATCAAAGAGACGGGTCGCACCGGTAAAGTCAATGATGCGGAACCAATATTTGCCTGTTGCCGGGTCTATTCGGCTGCCGCGACCGATGATTTGTTTGAAAAGGACGGGGGAAGAGATTGTTTTCATGAAGACGATGTTCCTGCAAGATGGTACATCAACCCCTGTGGTCAAAAGTTCTGCGGTCGTTGCAACGACTGGGGCTTTCTTGTCTGGGTCGGCGAAATCTTCAAGCCATCGGCGGGCTTCCCCTTCCTCGGAGATGATAGGGACAGCGTAGTTGTCCAGCCCTGTCTCGGGTCCAAATTCGTCTTGGAGCAAACGGGCGACAAGGCGGGCATGTTCCATGTCCACGCAGAAGACCATAGTCTTTTCCATGTGCCCGAAACGGCGGAGCAGGTTGGCTAAGTGCTTCACCATGGCTTCGGTTCTGTCTGGGAGGGTGATCTCCCTTTCAAATTGTGGTGTGGTGTAAACTTCTCTGGGTATCACGCCCTCTGGGATGAAAACTTCCGCCCCTTGCTCAATGGCGTCTTCAAGCCGAAGCCCATCTTTATCTACTGTCGTCCGAACGAGATGGACTTTGTAAGTTGCCAGAAAACCGTCTTCAATCCCTTGACCGAGACTGTATTGGAACGCTGGAGGTCGCCAAGTCCCTTTTTCAGGGTGTTCGGGGTCAATGGCGACTTCTTCCTCTTCGGCGCAGAAATAGGCGTATGTGTCAATGTTCTCGTCCTGTTTTGGGGTGGCAGTCATGCCTAAGTGAATGGCGTTTGAGAAGTGGTCTAAGATTTCACGCCAAGTTCCCCAACCTGACCTGTGACATTCATCGATGATGACCATGTCGAAGAAGTCGGGCGGAAATTTCTCAAAGAGACGCTTTCCGTTCTCGTCGGGGCTCCAAAGGGTTTGGTAGATGCCGAAGTAGAGGTCTCGGTTGAGGTTTGGTGGGTGCCCTTCAATGATGCAGCGAGGTTCACTTGTCCCCGTAGCAAAAGGGGAGAAAGTGTTGTAAGCCTGATCCCGAAGGACCAAACGGTCTGTGAGGAACAAAATTCGGGCTGGTCTTTCAGGGTGCTGTCTTTGGAACCAACCCGATTTAATGAGTTTCCAGACGATTTGGAAGGCGATGAAGGTTTTCCCCGTCCCAGTCGCCATGGCGAGGAGGATGCGCTTTTGCCCCCTCATGACTCGAAGGATAACTTCACGGATAGCAATCTCCTGAAAGTAAAAGGGACGCTTCCCGCAAAGGCTTTCAGGACAGTAAGGGTAGAGCAAAGGGCTCTTTGAGATTTCCTCGCTGATCCCGTAAACTAAGGGGGCTTCCTTGACCCTCCCAGGTGTCGGCTTTTCCAACCCTGTGTTCGCTTTCCACCGTTCCCACAGTTCCTGAGGTCTCGGAAATTCCTTCAAGGAGCGACTTGAGTGGGTGAAGAAGTCGTATTCAACGATTTCGTGACCGTTGGTGGAGTAGGCGAAGGCTAATCTGAGGTCGCGGGCGTATCCCTTCGCCTGCTCCAAACCAGCTTCAGGAGGGCTGTTGGCAGGTTCTGCCTCAACCACGGCGATGGGGAAGCCATCTGAGTAACGCAAGAGGTAGTCAACTTTCTTTTTCCTGCCACGCTGAACCTCATCCCCAATCAAAATGACTTTGCCTTCCGTAAACTGATAATCGCGCGAGTAGATGAATTCACGGGCAAGGAGATTATCCGTCCAACCTGCTGCTTTCAATTTCGGTTCAACCAATCTTGCCCTCGTCTCTGCCTCGTTCATCATCATGCCCAGAACACCTTTTAGGGCTGGTTTTTTCGCACCTTTTGTGCCTGAAGCCGTGGAGTGAAGTCTCGTCCTCACAATCATTATATCCTTCCCATTCTTTTGGTGAACCGTTGCGGGAAATTTCTGTGTCATTGTGTTATATTGTTTCTTCAACACTTTTCTGAGCAACTGATGTCAAAGAGAGATAGCCAGGGAGGTGCAATGCCCTTGAAGGGTGAGAAATCTTTTTGGCGTCGCTACAGTCGTTTTTACCCTTACTTGGAGCGGGCAACCCCTTACCGTTACCTTATCCAAGACACCATCTCCTTTGCTGTCCACCCAGACCCTAAGGTTGTTTGCGATTTGGGTTGCGGTGCGGGTGCCCTTTTGGTCAATTACCTGAAAGCCTTCCCTTCCATCCAAAAGGCTATCGCCGTTGACTTCTGCGAGGAGTTTTTGTCCTTTACCCGTTCCAGGTTGAAGCAGGAATGCCCAGAATTCTTGCGAGCGGGGAAGGTCGCTTTCCTCCTCCATGACCTTCGCAACCCACTTCCACTCCACGACAACACTTTGGATGTCCTTTTGGCTGGTCTTGTCCTGCCTTACATCACTTCCCACAATGGTCGCAACGGTGTCGGTGCTCTTCTCGGTCTCCTTCAGGAGGCTCACCGAGTCCTTAGGGAGGGTGGTGTTTTCGTCTGGTCGACGCCTGTTCAAGGTGTCAATTTCTGGCATGTCTTCTTTGCCAGTTTGGTTGACATGTTGGACTTTCACCACCCTGAAAACCTATTTTACGGTCCCGTTCTTCTTTTCCATGCCCTCTCCATCCAAAGGAAAGGGAAGCGGGGAGTTTACATTTTCCCTTCCGAACAAGCCCTTTGGGCGATGCACGAGGCATCAGGTTTTTCAAAGTTGATTGTTTGTCGCTCTCTCTAACCAAGCCTTCCTTATCCGAGCGGTTAAAGGGAACAAGACTGGAGAAAGGTAGCGGTGGCTTCTCTTGACAGCACAAAGGCATCACATCAGTAGCAAGTAAACGGCGGCACAAGCGGCAGCCATCCGTCCACCACCCTTAACGGTTGCGATAGGTTCCGCCAACCACCCACCACGACCCTCGTAAATCAACCAACCATCGTCAGTCTGTTCAAGAGTTGCGATGGGTTCTGCCAGCCATCCACCTTCTCCCTCATAAACTTCGTTGCCTTCAACGGTAGCGATGGGTGAATCAAGCCAACCTTTGCGGCCTCGATAGATTTTGTTCCCTTCAAAAGTCAAGACCGGCTCCGCTAACCACCCTCCCTCGCCCTCATAAGCGGCATTTCCTTCAATAGTTAGGAACGGGGTAGCCAACCATCCACCTCTCCCCCGATAAGCTTTCGCCGCCATTATCGATCACCCCTATCTGCGCCTTTATTATGGGTCAAGGGGTAGGCAGCCCGTAAAAGACTGCCTACCCCGAAGGGAACGGGGTTATCGGGGTTGCCTACGGGGACTCCATCGCCTGGAAATGGATGTCCAGTTTATTCGGTTGCGGCGCCGCCAACAGCCTTTTTCCCGCTTCCGGAAGTCCCACTTGACCGTTCGGATAACTCCATCCCTCCTCACGACGACCGTCAGCCCCCTTAGCCTCCCGATGAAAGTTTCAATCCCACAATGGTGCGATTGCTGCGGAAAGCGGTCGGTCAGGCAGTGAACGAAATCGCCGCGGTGGAGGACAGGAGCAACCTCCAGAGCCAAGGAGACCGCCCAGAGGGGAACGGCTCTTTGACGACAGCGCGCCCAGGCATGGGGTGTAAACCGCAGGGTCACTCCGTCAACGGAAACTTTAACGAGGAAAGTCTCCTCGTCGGCACCGTCCACAAATGCTTCGGACGGATGTTCCTTTATGGCACATCCCTCCTTTAAAAGCATTGTGGGGTGCGAGATGGCTCCCGTTGCCACCCCGCTCCCTCTTTTTTCTTGTCAAGGTGCTAATTGAGGACACAGAACCTGTCTTACTTGCTACACCTTTTTTGTCAAGTTGAATTTTGGTTGACTATATTCTAACCCAACTCGCTACCTTACGACAAGGCAGGGTCTTTGTTAGGGGACATTCGCTGTAGAGGGTAGTAAAATGTCAAGTGCCTGTGAAGTTCAAGTTGTTAGGGCAAAATCGTTCCCATTGTGCAATCAGACTTCAATTTGTTGACTTTATCGGCACTGAGGGCATCTCACCTGTCCCAGTAATTTATCCCAGAAACTTAACGGCTTCCCGCATTCCTCACACAACCTTTGTGCCCTTCGTTGTCTTTTCAATTCTTGTTCTCGTCGTTTCTGCTCCGTTTCTTGTTGCCATTTTTCCCATTCTTCCAACCAACGCTCCAACACTTCTAAATCGTGAAGAACATCCCCGCTAAGGAACCTCTGGAACCCCCAACCCCACACCTTTACTGTCTTATCTGAACTGCCAGAAGCTAAAAATTTACCATTTGGACTAAAAGAAATAGAAAACACAGAATCCTCATGTCCTCTCAAAGTTACGATTTCATGCCAACTCCCAACTTCCCAGATTTTTATTGTCTTATCTAAACTTCCTGATACCAAAAACTTGCTATCAGGACTAAAAGCAATTGAATACACGGCCCCTTCATGTCCCTCAAGGGTAACAACTTCATGCCATTTTTCCACTTCCCAAACTTTTATTGTCTTATCTTCACTCCCTGAAGCTAGCAATTTACCATCAGGGCTAAAAGCAATTGAGTATACAGCACCCTTATGACCTCTCAAAGTTGTAACTTCATGTCTACTTCCTACTTCCCAAATTTTTATTGTATAATCAGCACTACTTGATGCTCTAAACTTTCCATTAGGACTATATATAACGGCATACACCACACTATCATGTCCCTTCAAAGTGTTGATTTCTTGCCATATTTCTGTCTCCCAAATTTTTATTGTTGCGTCTCCACTGCCCGAAGATAAAAACTTACCTTTAGGATTGAAAGAAATAGAATATATGTAACCTCTATGTCCTTTCAAAGTAATAATCTCTTGCCACCTTTCCACATTCCAAACTTTTATCATTTTATCTTCACTTCCTGAAGCTAAAAACCTAATATCAGGACTGAATGTTACTGAATACACAGCACCATTGTGTCCTTTTAAAGTTGTAATCTCATTCCATACACCTACTGCCCAGATTTTCACCGTTTTATCGCTACTTGCTGAGGCCAATAATTTTCCGTCGGGACTGAAGGTGACTGAATGCACAGAACCATTATGCCCTTTCAAGGTAACAGATAAAGTTTGGATTTTTTCTTGGATCAACGGTAATGCCTTTTGTTGGTATTGGGAGAGGGCTTGACGGAGGGTGACATAATTGGTTGTCTGTCGGAAAGTATCCAACACCTCTTGCAACAACTGTCGCTCTTCGGATGGCAGGGCAAAAACTGGGTGGAAGAAAACCTGCAACGCTCGGTCAAGGATTTTTTGCACCTCTTCGGCTTCCTTCCGCACCCTTTCCATCTCCGTTTGTAACACCTCTGCCACTTCCCGTTGAAAAGGCAATGAGTCTGGATCGGCAGCAGCTTTGTGGAAGTAATTAGCATCCAAATGGATAGCTTTGGTCAGGCGTTCCTTCATCTTGTCTATCTGTCCTGTCAAAGCACAATGGATGGCATGTTGATAGTTCGCTTCCGCCCAATCGGGTTGCAATTTCACTGCCTCCAGAGTAGCCTGATACGCCTCTTCCAATTCTTTTCGATTGCGATGAACATAACCCAAATATAACCACGCCATTGCTGCATGGCGAGGTGAGTAAGGTTCTGCTAAACCTGCTGCCTCACGGAAGCACTTTAAAGCCACCTCTGAGTTACCTTTCTCAAAGAACTGAATGACGCCCAAACTTTGAAAGACGGTGAAATCGGCAGGGTTCTTGCGGATGGCTTCCAGATAGGCGTCAATGGCAAGGTTTATCCATCGTTCTCGGTCTTCAGGGCGTTTGGCATTAAGCCCGTTTCGGAAATACTCGTTACCCCTCTCCCGCAGTTCTTCCGCTTCCGTCGTCCTCGGACTACTCAATCGCTTCAGAATCTCCAGAAGCAACTGGTTGGTCTGTTCTTGATGCCAGATGAGTTGGGCGAACCCCCAAGACATCGTTCGTTCTAAAGAATCGATGGCATCAGCGATAACCTCTGTTGACCAAGAAATTGCACTTTGAAGGTCTCGTATTTGGACACCCAATTCAGAGAAACCACGCTCAATGGCTTCCATTTGCTCCTGGTAAGCCTCTAATTGGGCTCTTCCTATTTGAGCCTGAAACGCCGTTTGCGTCTTTTGACCTCGGATAATTTCCCGCAGGTTCTGCTCCACCTCTTGACGGAAGTGGTGGCGCATGTAGGCTTCGTCACGCAAGGTATGATACCAGAGTTCGTGCATGGTCTCTTCCCACCACCGCTGCAACGCCATCTCAATCGCCTCCTTCTCCTGATTTGTTGCTCGTCAGCCGATGAACACCTGCTTTCCCTATTTGTCACCATCCTTCGCACTTGGCTGTAATTTTAACCCAAGTTGCTGCTTCGGTTATAATTTTTCTCAGCCCCTTTGCGGGGGATGCCGCCGATGGGCGTCGCTTCCCGCGACCAAGTGCACCCCTGAAAGGGGCTTTTTCTTTTCGCTAACGATGGAACAAAAAATTCCCTTCGGCTTCACCCGCTCCTTCGGGGAAACCAACACCTTGACCACTTCTCCCTCCCAACTCTCCCGCCATTTCTACATCGTCGGTCAATCTGGGACGGGGAAATCCACTGTCCTTTTCAACATCTCCCTCTCCCTCATCAGGCTCGGTTACGGTGTCGCCGTCTTTGACCCCCACGGAGACCTCATCGAGAAAATCTTGGAAACTTTCCCCCGCTTCAGGACCAACGACCTTTGCCTCTTCAGACCTTTTGACCCTTCCTTTTCCATCCCTTTCAACATCCTCCTTCCCCCTCAACCCTCCCAAAAGCCCCTTTTGGTTGACCACATCGTCACCTTGTTTCAAACCCTCTTTGGCGAAACTTTTTGGGGTCCAAGGAGCAGTTACCTCCTCCAAAACTCCCTTTGGGTTTTGCTCTCCCAACCCAAACCTTTAAGCATCGCTTTCTTGCCCAAACTCCTTCTGGACTCTTCCTTCCGTCACCGCCTCTTGGAGAGGGTCAAGGACCCCTTCGTCCTTCGCTTCTTCAAGCAGGAATACGAGCGTTACAGCGAGACTTACCGTCAGGAAGTGATTGCCCCTTTGCTCAACAAAGTCGGTCTTTTGCTTCTCAACCCTTCTTTAAGGCTCATCCTCGGTCAAACCCAGAACAAAGTTTCCGCCCGCTTTTTGATGGACAAGGGGAAAGTCCTTTTGCTGGATTTGTCCAAAGGGAGGTTGGGCAGGGAAGCAAGCAACCTTTTGGGAGGGCTATGGCTCATCCAGTTCTACTTGGCTGCACTGGGGAGGGGTGATGTCCCTGAAGGTCAAAGGAAGCCCTTCTTCTTGATTTTGGACGAAGTCCAAAGTTTCGTCTCCGTCCCCAGTTTTGAGGGTTTGCTTTCCGAAGGCAGGAAGTTCGGTGTCGGGTTGATCGTCGCTCACCAGTATCTAAGGCAACTCCACGAAAGCGCCGTCGAGGCTTTGCTGGGTAATTGCGCTAACTTGCTTTCCTTTCGGGTCAACGCCGCTGACGCCCAAAGGTTGGTCTCTGAGTTGGACAGGGGTTACGGGTTCGCCGTCAGACCGGAAGACCTCCTCAACCTCAAAGACCACGCCTTCTATTGGAGAAGGTGGGAGGGTGGGCGCTACACGGAACCTTGCTACGGCGAGACCTTGCCCCCTATGGGCAAGAGGGGTGACGAGCAGGACAAAAATGTCCTCATCGCTGTCAGCAGGGAGAGATACGGGAGACCTTCTTGGAAGGTCAAAAGGTGGTTGGTGAGGAAGTTGAGGTGAGATGGAAAGCCATTTTTACGGCAAGACATCAAAACTTTCAAACGGCAAAATGGTTGAAAAGAAAAAGCCCGCCAAAGGCGGGCTGAAAAATTTCGCCTCTCAGTTCGCGGCGTTGATGATGCGGTAGAGGGGCTCCCATAGACCTTTCTCCTCACCTTGTTCCGTCAACTCCCATTCTCCCACAGAAACTCCCCTCTCCTTCCTCTCTATCCTTGCAAGGTGTGCTTGGACACTCCCTTTCTGCCAAACCACGACCAATATCCCTTCTTTCCTCTCCGGGTGAAGGGAGGGTCGGACTGTCAAGGATTCTGGGTCTTCGCTTTCTACGAACCATACCTCACAGCAGTGGATGGCTGCCTTGACTTTCCCCAACTTCCTCGCCAGTTTCGTCACCAACTGGACTGTTTCCCTCTTTTCGCAATCGTTACCCCAACTCAAAAAGAGGTAGAGCAACTCAACGCCTCCTATCCCCTCCCTCACCAGCACCATCAAATTCGTCACGATCCCTTCGGGGTTTCTTTCCTTCTCCGAGACAGCCTCCACCTTGATTTTCTCGACGACCTTTTTCAGGTCAAATTCCTCTTTGGGGATGAAGGTGACGAAGCCGACGATTTCCCTCACGCCCTTTCACCTCCTGATAAATAGCCCGCCGAGGGGGCTTAAACTCTCCCCTCAGCGGGCTTTCGGGGATTTAGGGTTGGTGTTCAGAGGTCAGCCACTTTCTCGAAGGCTAACCTCCTATACATCGTCCCTTGCCTTCTCCGCCTCGCCTCCTCAACATAGATGCGGGTCAGGACTTGACTTGGACTCATACCCTCCCGAAGGAGCCTGTAGGCGTAGATGTGGAAGTTGAGGCTTCCCATCCTCGAGAGGGTGTGAGCGAAGAGGATGTCTGGGTAGTCAGGGACGAAGAAAGCCAACCACCAACGGTGGGAACATTCCTTGTCTCGGTAAGGGCATTCGGCGCACAAGGTGCTACCTTCATAGCGTGGGTTCCTTTCAGTCGCTTGGAGCCTGTCCAAGGAGTAGCAGAAGACCAGACCGTCCTCGTCCTTTGCCACCCTGATGACCCTGCAATCGACGATTTGGCATATGATTTCCGTCCAAGCCAGTCCCAATCTCTTGCACTCTATCACACCTTTCTGAGGGTTCAAGGAGACCCAGAATAGGCTGGTAGTGGAGAACTCCTCCCAACCGTCCAGTTCCTTACGCCCGTCTTGAAGCAAGGAGTCATTGAGGGAGACGGGCAAAAGGCTGGGCGCAATGGATCGGACAGGGACGAGGGAAATTTCCTCTTCCTGCCCAGCCTGTTCGTTGGGAGTCAAAGGGTTGGTTTGCTTCTCCATCCTTCAACACCTCCTTTTTTCTCGGTTTTACAGCACCGTCTCCTTTGCCCTTTTCGCCCTAAGCGCCTTTTGAAGTTGGGCGATGACGGTAGCAGCCTCGAGCCAAGTCAGCGCTGAAATGTCCTCCTTACCTGTCACCTCCTTTAGGAACTCAGGTATCTTCTCCTTCCCCATCACCCTTTCCGCCAAGAGCAACACAGCTCTCTTTTGAGGCTCTGTCAAAGGTTGGTTTGGGTCGGGAGGGGAAGTGGTTGGAAGGGGAGAAGTTGGAACGGTATGGCTTGTCTCCTCTACCCTCTCCTCTTCCTTCACCCCTTCCATTTCCGTTGCGAGCCTTTCGGAGTCGTCCTCTCCCTCAACTTCAACCCTCTTCTTCCTTCTCCCCCTCAAGCCAACTGCTTCCAACTTCTCGCTGAATTGCTTTTCACCAATTTGCCTTTGCCCTTTCAGCCTCTGGCATAAAGTGGCGTGGGCTTCCTTCAGTTCCTCGGCTTTCTCAGCGACCAGTTTTTGAAGGTCTGTGTCAGATCGCTCCAACTCCCAAGAGACAATCAAGGTCACTTCCTCACTTTGATAGTCGGCGGAACTTTTAACGGACATCCCCAAAGTCACTCGGACGGGGAAAGCCATAAGAATTCACCTCCTTTTTGTTTCGTTCAAGAGGGGCGAGTTTTCGCCCAAAGGGGCTTGGCTTTGCCAGACTGGGTCCCTCTCGCATAGGAAAGCGAAGGGACACCACCTGCACTGAATCCCTCGGTTTGGCGGGAAGACACCCGCTTTGATGTTCTGGTTCACGAACCGAATGACCTCACCGATCGTCTCAGCACACCTTTCGGGATCTCTGTAGGTCAGGATTTCCTCGTTTGTCCTCAAGTGGTAATGGATGCATGCTTTGATGGGTTGGAGGAAGATTTGGTGGGCAGCAAAGGCGTAGATGGTGAACTGCAAGTCCATGTCCAGTTCCGCCCTTGAGGGTTTGCTTTTGTCCGACTTTAGGTCAACGATCACCAACCCTCCGCCCTCTTCCCTTATTTGGTCGATGAAGCCGTGCAACTGGACTTCCCCGAAAGGGATTGAGAACTCGAACTCCACCAGCAAAGGTGGCGGCAGTTCCTTTTGCCTTCGGATGTAACCTGAAAGGATCTTCTCCGCCAACTTCTCATATTTCTCCGGTGTTTGGTCTGTGAAAAGGATCGGTTCTTCTCTTTGCCTTTTCTCCCAAAGGGAGCGGAAGAGGGATAAGGCTTTTGACTCTTCCCACAAACCGTCCAAGTGGATGGACTCGATGACCTCATGGATGGTCTTCCCGAAGGCGAGGGGTGATGGTGTTGGAACTGGGATTTGGTCGATGTAGGTGAACTGAAACTTCCTCGGGCACTCAAGGAAAGTCTTCAACCTTCTCGCCGAAAACTCCATCTTCTTCTCACCTCCCTGAAGGGACGAAGAGGAAAGAGACTTCACCGTTTCCCTTGGGTAGAAGGGAAGTGGCGAAGCGGGAGAGGGAGAAGCGGGTCTCGGCGTCAGGAAGTTGAGATGCTGCCCTCGCTATGGCTTGGACGAGGGTGAAAAGGGTTTCACCAGACCCGCTGGTTTCCTTCTCCCGCTCGTATTCCAACGCCAATAGTTCTTTCAAGGCTTTTTGACCAGCCATTTTCGCCGCGTGCTGAAAGACCCTCTCCTTCGCCCCTGAAGGGATGGAGAGAGAAAGGGAAGCCATCAAAGCCTCCGCCACCTTCGGTGCGGTCAAGGAGACAGCCCTCTCCAAAGCGGAAGAGAGCCTTTCCTTTATCTCCTTCTTGTCAATCCAAAGGTGGACTCTTGCGAAGACGGTCTCGCTCACGAAAAGGTTCCCGCAAGCATGCCTGTGAAGGCAGGCTGAAAGGGCGACTTTGGCGAAACCGACCTCGCTGTTGCGAAGGTAGACACCAAAGTGCAACTTCTCCCTCTGACCGTCCCATGTGACTTCAAAGGGATCTGGGTCAAGGAGGGAAAGGTGGAGGGATTTTTCCGTCAGGGCGAACTGGAAGGGCAAAAGTTTCTCTCCGACAGAAGGTATGGATTCCAAGACAGCCAGAAGGTCTCGGTGATCGAAAGAGGAGAAGGAAGGGCTGAGGAAAGCCCTGAGCACTTCACCTTTCGTCCTCAAAAGGACATTGCCACCTTTCCTCTGCCTCCTTGAGAGCCAGAAGGAAAGGTTTTGCCTTTGAAGCCAGACAGGGCAACGGCGAAGGTAAGAGAGGGGTAGACCGAGTTTCTGGCAAATTTGCTCTTGCGCTATGGACGAGACGGAGAAAGTCCCGAAGGGGCAAAGGCAAAGCCACGCCCCCTTTTCGCCGACCTCCAACTCCAAGTCCGAGAGGGGGACGAGGTAATCGGCTTTTTGGGCGTCGTCCGAAGCGATGGCGTTTTTGACGGCATCAAAGGGCAAGAAGGAGACAGGCATCTTGAACACCTCCCTTTCGGGGTTTACTTTCCGACCGATTTGATCGTTCTGAGATGATTATAAACGAAAATTTTAAAAGTCAAGAAGATGAAGTTGTGGATAAAATGTGGATAATTGAAAAAGGAAAATTTGAAAGAAAGAGAGAAAATTTGGTAAAATGAAAGGGAAAATGGCTGAGAAATTTGAAGGGGAGAAATTTGAGGAGATGGAAATCAGACCCCTGAGGCGGAAGCCCTCCCACTATCTGCTTAAACCCGAAGAAAAAGTGACCTTCAGCCGATACTTCTTTGAAAAGTGGGTTCCGCTACTCGGTCCGACGAGGGGCATGGTGATCTTGAAGTTCCGAAGTTTCTGCGCGGGCAAAAACTCGGTGGTCTTGAGGATGGCGGACGCGGCGAAAGCCATCGGGATAAGTGAGAGGCATTTGCGGAGGGTCTTGCAAGATGAGAGGGTGAAAAGGTTCATCAAGAAGGAGGCGCAGTTTGAAAGGGACGGGAACGGGGAGGTCAGGCAAATCGCCAACAGGTTCTGGGTCCTTCAAGAAGACCCCCTGACCCCTGAGGACGAATTTAGGTTGAGGATGTCCCTGGGGGGCAAAAGGGCAGGGGAGGACAAAAAGGCAGGGCAAAGACAAAGAGAAGAAGGAGATGTTGTTTTGCAACAACAAGGGGAAATTTCGGGGGGACAAAAGGAGGCGCTCAAAGCCCTTTTGAGGGAAGGGGTCAACGAGGCGGTCGCGGTGAGGTTGGTCTCTCAGTTTTCCGCCCAAGAAATCCTGCAGCAAATAGAGTGGCTGGATTACAGGAAGCCAACGAAAAACAGGGCAGGGATGCTGGTGAAAGCGATAGAGGAGGGATGGGCAGCCCCGTTGGAGTGGGAGGAAGAACAAAGGAGAAAGGAGCAGCGAAAGAGGGAGGAAGCCTTAAGGGCGGCTGTGGAGAAGAAGATGGAGGAGGGAAAGAAGGCGAGGATGGAAGAGAGGGAGAGGAGGAGAAAGTTCCTTGAGGAGACAAGGCAGAAGATGAGTGAAGGGGAGTGGGAAGAAACGGTCTGCAGAGCCCTCCGTCAACTCCCCAATGGGCTGAGGAAGAGGGCGGAAGAGGAATGGAAGAGGGGCAACATCAACCCCTTCTTGGAGTTGGCTTTATATCGGCTTCTGACGGGTCAGAAGGGGGACAAGGAAGGAGAGGCAAAGAAAGGGCTGTAGAGGGTTCTTTTGGGAGGGGATGGGTCTTAAGTGGGGTTTGTCTAAAGGAGTGGCTCTGAGGGCGAGTGCAACGGGGGTTGCATAACCCCTTTTTGAGCCCACGCCGTCCGCCAGAAAGGGGGGTAGGAAGGTGCGCTGGAAGGACTGGATGGAAAGGGCTGGCATCTCTTTGAAGAGGATGGCGGAGATGACGGGCTACGACAAAACAACCCTCTGGCACGCCATCAACGATGGGAAGTATCGAAAGCGGCTATCGCGGAAGTTCTGGGGGAAGATCGGGGCGACGATCAGGTGGAAGGTCAAACCCCTCGTCCTTCAGATGGCGGAGGAGGGCGTCATCCCCTTCCGCTGCCCCCACTGCAAAGCCCTCTTTCGGGTCAGGGTTAGGGCGAAGACGAAGGTTATCGTGGAGCCGATGCTTTGGGATGGAACGGAGGGAAGGGATAGCGTGTCTAAATAGTGGAAGTGAGCCAGCAATCCATTTGTAAGGCAAGCCATTCGTATGGTAAGTGAACCCAGAGGGGAAGGGACCTAAATGGTCGTCATCGCCTTTGCCAGTTTAAAGGGCGGGGTGGGGAAATCGACCTTAGCCTATAACTTGGCTTCTCTTTGGGCTGACGGGGGTAAGAGGGTTTTGGCCGTCGATTTTGACCCTCAGGGCAACCTAACTTTTGCTTTTCTACCCCCCGAAACTCTCCCCGAGGATGCTCAAACCCGCTGCCTCTTTTCCCGAAAGTCACCTCAGCCCTATCCTGTATCAGAAAACCTTTGGCTCTTAGGTGCTGACAGCAAACTCTCAAGTTGGGACATGAGGGGGACGAACCCCGACCTTCTTCTGCCTTCCCAAGTCCTTCGTTCCCTCCCTTTTGACTTCATCCTTCTGGACACCCCGACAGGCTGGAGACCCTTAACGAGGGCAGCCATCCTCTCTTGCGATTACATAGTCGTTCCCGTTGACCCTTCTCCTTTCGCCGTCGCAGGGATCGTTCAGTTGGTTGAGGGGTTAGTTGAGTTATCGAGGAAAAGGGAAAGGTCAGCGGAAATTTTGGGAGTCATTGTGAACTTAGCGGAGGAGCACACGAGGATAACTCAAAGGGTCATCGCTTCACTTAAGGAACTTCTCGGAGAGGATAGGCTTTTGGGTATCCTTTCCAAGTCCGTTCGGGTCAAAGAGACGGCGTTGGAGAGGAAGCCACTGCACATTCTCGCCCCTGAAAGTAAGTGGGCGCAGCAAATTAAGGAAATCGCTGAAGCCATTGAAAGGAGGGTGAAGAAGAAGTGAGGAAGAGAGAGGACACCTTGAAGGAGATGGTAGAAAAGGGTGCGGAGGTCTTAGGGAGGTTGGAGCCGAAGGGAAGGAAAGCCGTTCGGACATTAAGAAGGCAAGCCGTTAAAACGGAAAGACGGCAAGAAGGCGGCGAGGTGACGACGAAGGTGACGGTAAGGATGCCTGTAGAATTGGTTAAAGCCTTAAAGCACATGGCAATAGATGAGGGCAGGACCTTTCAGGACCTCGTCGCTGAAGCGGTGAGGAGGTTTTTGGGACGGTAAATAGTGAAAACCACTCCTGCTTCTTCGTTGCCTCAAATTGCCAAAGGAGGGTTTCGCTTATAAAGCCCAAAGTAAAGGGGCATCAATTTTGACACCGAGAGCCGATTGGGGTATGTTATCTTTGTTAGCGGGAACGCAAAGAAGGAGGTGAATACATGGTCGCACAACTTTTCGCCAACGGATTGGCTACGGGTAGTCTCTATGCCTTAAGTGCCTTAGGGTTTGGTTTGATTTATAACACTACCCGTGTTTTTCACATTGCCTACGGGGCTGTATACACGGTGTCTGCTTACTTGCTCTTTGCCCTTTGGACTCAGTATAAGATACCATTAGGAATTGCGCTTATTATTGCTTCAATTTTAACAATACTTTTAGGAATTCTCATTGACATTCATGTTTATCAACCCCTACTTCGCCAAAGCTCTTCTTTTCTGATTGTAATGATTAGTTCCTTAGCAGTTTATATCATTACTGTAAACATTATAGTACTTATTTTTGGCAATGAAATAAAAGTTTTAAGGTCTGGTGTTGCAACAACTTTCTCTTTAGGTCAAGTAATTTTGAGCGGTATTCAAATTCTCCAAATTGTTGCCTTTGCCTTTGTATTCTTTACCTTAGTTCTTTTCTTGAAATGGACTAACTTTGGCAAAATCATCCGTGCCATGAGGGACAACCCTGACCTCCTTTCTTTGATGGGTATAGACCTTCAAAAAGTCCGTTGGTTGATCTTCGGATTAGGATCTCTGCTTGCTGGATTAGCAGCCATGCTCCAAGCCCTTGATGTCGGCATTGACCCAAACATTGGAATGTCGGCGGTCTTAATTGCTGCTGTTGCCGTTATCATCGGTGGTGTGGGTATTCTTGAGGCGCCTGCTTTCGGAGGGCTTCTTCTCGGAGTTTTGCAAAGCGTGGTCATTTGGCAGGCATCGGGGCGCTGGCAGGAAGCCGTCACTTTTGCCCTGCTCATTTTGTTCCTGCTCTTCAAGCCTGAAGGCATTTTCGGGCAAAGAAGGAGGTTGGAAGAAAAGTGAGTTACATACTTCATTTGTTAATTTTACTCAGCATATATTCTGTCCTTAGCCTTTCTTTGAACCTGTTGGTTGGATACACGGGTCTCTTCTCTTTTGCTCATGCTGCCTTTTATGGCATAGGTGCTTATATCACTACACTTTTAATGATAAAAGCAGGTTGGGGATTTTTCCCTGCTTTGTTTATAGCAATTCTTGGAGCAATACTTCTGAGTCTTATTGTCGCAATCCCCTCTTTGAGGTTAAAAGGCGATTACTTTGTCTTAGCTACTTTAGGTTTTCAAACAATCATTTTTTACATTCTTTACAACTGGGTTGGATTGACCAATGGTCCTTACGGGATTCCTGGAATTCCTCGCCCTAAATTTTTAGGGTTCGGGGTTGATTCCACCTTTGCCTACTCTGTTTTCAGCATCCTCCTTTCAGGGATTTGCTTGTTGCTCCTGTGGCGCATTTGCGAGTCGCCTTTCGGAAGGACGCTGAGAGCCATTAGGGACGATGAAATTGCTGCTTCTGCTCTCGGGAAAAACATCTATCGCTTTAAGGTTCTCGCTTTTGTTCTCTCAGGGGCCTTTGCTTCCGTTCCAGGGGCATTGTTTGCCAGTTACATGCGCTATATTGATCCCACCAGTTTTACTTTAATGGAAACAGTTTTTATCCTCTCGGCTGTCCTTATAGGAGGAGCGGGAAACATTAAAGGTCCGATCATCGGCACTGTGTTTGTCATTCTCCTCCCAGAGTTCCTTCGCTTCTTGCACATCCCAGACACAATCGCTCCCAATGTTCGTCAGATTCTCTACGGTCTGTTTATCCTCATCCTTATGAGACTTAGACCTCAGGGCTTAGGAGGGGAGTATAAACTGCAATGAGTATCTTAGAGTTACAGCAGGTGTCAAAATTATTTGATGGCATCAAGGCTGTGGACGGAGTCAGTCTAAGTTTTGAGGGAGGCAAAATCACTGGGCTTATCGGCCCTAATGGTGCTGGCAAGACAACTTTGTTTCATCTCATTACGGGCTTTCTTCGCCCTGATGCTGGTGCGATTTATTACAAAGGGAAGCGAATCGATGGGTTGCCACCTTGGAGGATAGCAGCAGAAGGCATAGGAAGGCTTTTTCAGGATGTTCGGGTTTTCAGACAACTCACTGTGCTTGAGAATGTTTTGGTTGCCTTTCGAAATCAGCCTGACGATAAACCTTGGGTCGCTTTTCTGCCTTTTCGACGGTTGAAAGATATAGAAAGAGAGAACTTAGAAAAAGCAAGATATTGGATCCAATTTGTTGGTCTTGAAGGAATGGAGAATGTTCGCGCTGAAGACCTTTCTTATGGACAACAAAAACTTTTAGCCATTGCAAGATTATTGGCAGTAGATGCGGAAATACTGCTCTTAGATGAGCCAACGGCAGGAGTGAATATAAAAATGATTAGGGTAATACTTGATATGATTGAAAGACTTGTAAAAGAAGAAAGGAAAACTATAATAATAATTGAACATAATATGCAAATAATTCGAGATATTGCTGATTGGGTCTATTTCATGAATGAAGGGAAAATTATCTCTTATGGTTTACCTGAGGAAATTTTAGAAAATAAAGAAATTAGAAGAATTTATATGGGAATGCATGATTCTGTGCCAGTTAAAGGGAGATGATAAAGTATGTTAAGGTTAGAGAACATTCATGCCGGTTACGGTAAAAAGGAGGTGTTGCATGGTGTGTCCTTTGCAGTGCCTAAGGCAAAAATATGTGCTGTTCTTGGTCCTAACGGTGCTGGTAAGTCAACCCTGTTGAAGGTGATAGCGGGAATGATAAGACCCGTGGAAGGCAAAATTTACTTTGAGGGTGAGGACATGACAGACCTTCCTGTCCACGAGAGGGTGAGGAAAGGGATAGGATACTTTATGCAGGGTGGGCAAGTCTTTCCCAGCCTTTCTGTGTTGGAGAATTTGGAAATAGGAGCCAATGGATTACCTCCGCAAGAAAAAAGAAAGGCAATAGAAGAGGTAATGGAACTATTCCCTGCCCTCCAAGGGCTTGCAAAGAAAAGGGCAGGATTGCTTTCTGGCGGTCAAAGGCAGCAGTTAGCCTTAGGGATGATCTTAGTGAAGAGACCAAAGCTTTTGCTTTTAGACGAACCATCGGCAGGTTTATCTCCTAATTTGGTTAAAGAAATAATGCAAAAAATTCAAGTTATTAATCAAACCTTTAATATCACCATTGTCTTAGTTGAGCAAAATATTAAAAATGTATTAGAAATCACTGATAAAATATTAATTTTGATAAATGGACAACTTCAAGTGGAATATGAAGAACCACAAAAATTAATAGAATCAGGAAAATTAGAAGAGATTTTCTTTCCAATCCCTAAAACTGATGTTAAGGAGGTAATCAGTTCATGAGGAAGCTATGGAGCATTATTGGTGTTTTCCTTACAATTATTGTCATTTCATCTATTATTTACCTAATACAAATATCTACTTTTTCAAAGAAAATTGTCAAAATTGGAGCTATATTACCATTAACGGGACCGGCAAGTTTTGCAGGAGAATTGGCAAAAATGGGACTAGACTTAGCAGTAGATAATTTACATTTTAAGAACATGAGTGTAAAAATTATCTATCAAGATGGACAAGGTGATCCTAGAAAATCCATAGATGCTTTTCATCATCTTGTTTTTATAGAGAGAACAAAAGTTATCATAACTTATATAAGTCAAGTAGGATTAGCGTTAAAAGATCAAGCAGAAACACAAAAAATAGTCCTTTTCGCTAATGTAACACATCCAGAAATGACAAAATCAACAAAATTTGTTTTTAGAATGTCTCCAGTAGTTGAATCAGATTTTTTAAAATTTACTGAATTTTTGAATCAAAAATTAAAAAATATACAAGGTTCAATTTTAGTTTTGTATCAAACAGATGAATATGGAGCTTCTTTTTCTTCTCTTTTAAGAAAGTTACCTAAAACCTATTCATGTAAAGCCGTACCATATGATCCCAAACAAACTGATTTTAGGTCTATAATTGTAAAAGAATTATCAAAAAAGCAACCAAATTTAGTTGCAGTTGTAGGCTTTGGGCAATCTTTAGGCATTCTTATCAGACAAATACGGGAATATGGATATAAAGGTGATATTTATGCTTCTCTAGGATTTATTCTTACAGATGCTTATAAAATAGCAGGTGAAACTGCAAAAGATATTTATTATCCAGATCTAGATATTAATACCAATGATCCTGATTATAAAAATCTTGAGTTTCTTTTTGAAAAGAAGTTTGGCAGAAAAATGCCGTCAACGAGTTGGCTTTTTTATAATACACTTTTACTTATAGCAGAAGCTATAAATAAAGTAGGAGATTCACCTGTAGATATAGCAAATTATATCCGTAAAATGAGAAAATTTCGAGGAATTGGTGCTATTTTTGATATTCAACCCTCTGGAGACATTATTCCAAGGATTAAACTAACACGATGGGGTGAGAATCTATGAACATACATGAAATAGCCGAGGCCTTTAAAAGATCCTTTGACGACGAATGGGATCTAATGGGTGCAATAGGACTTGTCTCACCTTACTTTCCAAATACTTTTACCCCTAGCGGAGGACATGATGTCGTAGTTCCAGCTATGAGAAATCCAATCCCTCAACCTATAAAGAAGTTTTATAGAATAGAACGTTGCTTTAGAGATATTGATATAGGAATAGTAGGATTAAGTCATCATCTTTCATATTTTGAAATGCTTACTTTTGGGATAGTAGGTTATATTCATCATCAAATACTTGAAGTAATTGAAGAAATAGTAAGTCAAATGGCTTATATACTATTTGAGGTATTTCAATTAGATTATACGAAAATTTTTACAGCTTACTTTAGTGGAGGAATTATTGCTGGTGTGAATATACCTCCTATAACAAACGAGGAAATTAGAATATGGGAAAAATATTTCAAACTTAATCTTATCCCTGTTCCAGGACGTCGCACGTTTATTTATGCCGCTATGGAAAATTGGCCTGCTGGTGCTGGTTTTGAAATCTTTTATGATAGAGGCTCACATCTTCCAGAGACAATTCGCTTTGTAGAGATTGCTTCCATCAATTTTTACAAATATATAAATGGAGCTGGATCTCTTCATGAAGCCGTAAATTGGGCTATAGGAGGTGGTATTGGTTTAGAAAGATTAGCCATGGTTATACAACAAGCTCCGACTATCTATGATATTGATGTATTTCAAATTATTAAAAATATACTCAACTGTAAAATTAAGCATGAAGAAATACAACTTTTTAGTAAAGCATATAATATTGCTATAGATCATCTTCGAGCTTTAATATTTATTCTCATGGATGGACAAAAAGCCGATTCAACTCCGAGAGGGAAAATTCTTCGTCGTTTAGCAAAACGAACAACAAATCAACTAATATACCTTAATCTTATTGATAATAAGTTTATTGGTGAACTTTGTAAAACTATAATATTTGCTTATCAATCCCGTTATCCACAACTTGTAGAAATGCGATGGAATATTTTGAAATCTTTAGAAAACTTGATTGAAATGAGGTGGGTGAGCAATGAAGTTTAATATTAAAGACAAGTTATCGGAAATCATTCGCAAATCTCCTGCTCCTAGTATTTTATTCATCAATTTTAAAGAATTACAACTAAAATATATAGAATGTTATCCATCAGATTTAGAGCAGCGAATAAAAAAATTGTTGAGTGCTTTAGAGAGACGCCAAATAATAAGAGCTAGCGATTATGCAAGAATAATTAGTTTTAACATGATATTTATTGTTAAGTATGGTAGTAATAAAATTTTAATAAATAAAGGCTATTTCGGGAATTGCATTATATTGTTTATTTCTAAGAAAATATGGGAACAAATTTCACAATCACTATTTGACGCACATAGTATACAAAGATTTAAATGGCAACTTATGTGTAAATTAAGCAAATTTAATAATTTGAGTGATTATATTGATATAACTGTACAATTTGTTATTCAACAATTGATGTGGATTACTAAAGAATTTCCAAATTTAACTCTTTATGCTTTTTCTCCAGTTAGTTTATCTGAAACCGTAGATTGCCTTCATTTCATATTGATCGAAAAGGTTATTGATCAACCACGACAATGGATTAAAAAGATCAAAGAGTATTTTGGGTCAGCATCTAAAAATATCTTAGAACTTATCTCAGAAGTTCGATGGGATGTAAATTTAAAATATGCTCTTCGCACCTCTATTGCTGCCATTATGGGGCGGAATATGTCACATAACATCGGCTCGCATGCCATCTGGCATCTGGCAGAGCGGTTAAAGGATTATTCTAACGAGGAAATTAAAAATTTCATGCGCTATCTCCAGAGGCGGATGGATTTTATCGCACAAGTATCCACCTCGTCATCATCTTGGTGTTTAACCACATCGTGGAAAGAATTCTTAGATGAGTTTACTGAGCAAAAATGTCTTTTAGATAACATTGCTCGTTCTCATTTACAGAGTCCAACTGAGCCATCAATGCAGATATATGAGAACAGACTAAAGATAAAAAGAAATGAATCGAGTTTTAGTATATCTATTCCTCATGGACAAATTGGAGCGCAAGCCTTTTATGTTATCTTTGAAGGACTCATACGCAATGCTGCTAAATATGGTAAAGTTACAAATACTTTAGAATTCACGATTACTATAGAGGATCAATGGGACGATAAAGGAAGGGGATGGCAGAAAGATTTCTATAGAGTTAAAATTAGTGACAACCTTAGTATATCACAAAAAGTTGTCTATGACTTAAATTATAAGTTATCACAACCAATTATTGATCCTAATACTGGCGAATTAAAAACAGGAGATTGGGGTATGAAGAAAATTAAAATTTGTGCTGCTTATTTGCGTATGGTTAAACAAGAGGAAATAGATATAAAGTTTAAGGAATGGCAAAATGGCAATGCATCACAACCTCCTATCATTGAAGCGAAATTAGAAAACACACAAACTAAAAATAATGAGACTTCTGGTAATTTAACTTATGTGCTTTATTTGTTACGACCGAAGGAAGCTCTTATTGTAGGCATGGAACCACAAGAAAACCTGCGTGATGCCTTTCGTCAAAAAGGCATAGACTTTCTTCCCGATTTTAAGGATCTTCAACAACAAATCGCTGAGGGTGACATCCCTCGCCATAATTTCCTTGTTTTGCGAGGAGAACAGGTGGATTGGAAATGGCTCCATGAGAATTTAGCATCCCTTCCTTACAGGATTTTGGTTACCGGTGAGGACACTATTCCCAATGATAAAGATTACGAGTGTTTAAAAAGAGTAGTGGTTTTTATGAAGAAAGATAAACTCAATTTAAATAAACCTAAAGGATTACTACAATGTCTTTGGGAAAATTGGGTTGAGTCTTGGTGGAGAAAATATGAAGTTTGTATACGATGGGATAAAATAGCTAATAATATGTATAGAATAGTTCAAGATGATCTAAATTATGAAGAATGTAGTAATTATCTTGTTTTTGATCATAAAGAAGGTTCTGATAATACAAATCTTTTCAGAAATTCTGCTTTTCACTATTCAATTTCGGGGGGGACACCTACAGCAAATTTGCTAAAGGAAGGTAATCCTTACCTAATCAAGGAGATGGCTGCTATTTCAGTAGCAGTAATTGATGAAAGAATTTGGTTGGAAAAAGATGGTGTAGCAGTAGCAGGAGTTTCTAAATACAAGAATGCTGAAAATAAAAAACGAATTAATATTTGGAAAAAAAGAAGGGTTTATCTTCAGGATACAGATAAAGTTCGAAGAAACTTTAAAGAATTTGTTAAAGAATTGGAACCACCTAATAGAGATTGTTTTTTTGATTTCATTATTATCCATCAAGGGATTATTGACGAAGTGAGAAAGCAACTGGGTGAGAATGAATTTCAAGAGGCATGGGAGGCTTTAAAAAGCAAGGCTCGCTGGGTCATAATAACTACTGGAAGAGGGGAGCCGGAAATGGCTCGCGATGAGCGTTTGAGGTGGGTTGAATACTCTAACCTTGCTGAGTGCCTTATCCAAAACGCCGGAGATAAAATAATCCTTGCCCATCTTCTTTGGGGGCTTCGTATTTCACCGAAAGGATGGTGATCATCAGTGGAACTCATCATCGTCGTAACGACAGAGGATTATGATTTATGGAAGGTAAATAGGAATTGGAATGAAGAGACCATCAATGGTGTCAAAGTGAAATGTAAGGAGTTCAAGGATGGTAATAAGGTCCTCTTACTTTGCCAAGCACTAGTAAGGGAACAAAAAATTAGGGAAGAAACTACTAAGCAGGTTATTAAGGTTATTGAATATTTTCAAGGTGTAGATATATACATTGCTGCTCATAAGGGATATGTAGATTGGGGTGAGATTCGGAATAAGGTTCAAGGTGAACGACTCAAGGGATATAAGGACTTCAGTCATGACGAAAAAAGCGATTCAGTTTACGAGGTGCTACGTGATTTGATAATACATGATAATGCAGAATCTTACCAAAAACTAAAAGAAATTCTCATTAAATTACCAATGATAAATAAGCTTTCTAATCTCAAGTATCGCATTATTTTTCTTTTTCTGCCTATTGACATTGATGCACAAGGATTAATAGAAGTAGGAAATAAAGCACAATATTGGAATAGAGAGAATCCGTATACTGATGATATACTTGAGTATTTGTGGAAAAGAGCACGGGAGTTAGCAAATAATGTTAAACAAGTGGTAAACGAGGTAAAAGAAAAGGCAAGTGACACTGAAAAGGAAAAGATATGCCAAGCATGGGGTAAGATGGCATCCCTAGACAATGATGAACCACCGAAAGAAGTTATCCAAATCTTCCAAGATTTGGAGCAAACAGAGCCAGTTGACCTTGAGGGACTAAAATGCCACTGGACGCAATTCCATAACTGGCTTGTTGATCTATGTGAAGCGATGGATGAATTGAGGGATGCAGTGGAGAAAGTGGAAGGGAGGAGGTAGGGGGGGCGAGAGATATGGAGGTAAGCCAGCACGCTAAGGGATGCCAGCGCGTGCTTGTTATAGAGAACCAAGACAACGGTGCCTTTGTGCAAGCCTTTCAAAGGGCATTGCAAGTCGCGTTGGGCTTTGATGTCTGCATTCATCCTGTCTCAGAAGGAGAGTCTCTTCACCAAATTTTGCTTGCGTTGAAAGGCAAGAGTGACTCGGCAGATGTCCTTTACATTAACGCCCATCTGGTTTACCAAGAATGTCCCGATCCTTCTCACTGTGGCGGTTTGGAACTTTTCAAACACATCCGCTTGACTCCCTCGCTTGGGCGAGTGTCTCTTTTGCCTGTTATCCTTGCTGTCTTAGATTCGCCTGAACGCTATATTCGTCTTCGAACCGACAATGTGATCATCCTTTCGCCGGGTTGTGCTATCTGTCGTCTCCCGTTTTCATTGCAGCAACTTCGGGAGACGATCAATAGTCTTCACCCATTTGACTCTTGCGAGGAAATGCAAACATCCCTTAGGGATTTCGTTATCCTGACCACTGAGGAAAAGGTTGCCTCGCAGCATGCCTATCGTAACAGGGTAGGGTTACCCAAATTCCTGAAGGAGTTTTGCGGTGATTTAATGCCTGCTGACCATCCAATCCGCAGAGGTTACGAATATATGGTTCTTACTTCTCTTTGGCTGAAAAAGATGGAGTTTCTGCAGGAAGGACAATCGCCGACGCACCCATCCACTGGTGAGATAACTCCTCACGACGAACTTATAAAACGCTGCAGGGGGAAGCGCTTCATTTACATTGACGACGAACATCAGTTAGGGTGGTCATGGGGGCTTCACATTGGCTTGTTCGGTGATTCTCTTGATCCAAGCATCTTTGAGAGACAGGACGAGATGATTGAAATAGATGGCTTGTTGTGTATTAGTTCATTTCATCAAGCTATAGAATACTTTGAAGAATATCGGGGTCAAATTGAAAATGGATTAATAGCGTGGGCAGATGCAGAAGAGAAGTATCGCCTGAAAAATCAGGAATACAATGAAGCCCAATCAAGGCTACAACAAGCAAGAGATCGCTTTAATGAAAGCAAGCACCAAAAAGAAAAGGCAAGGGTCATATTGGGGAATCATGTAGAGCAACTAAAGGAGAAGGAAAAAAGTTTCAGAGAAATTTTAAGCAATTTTTCTGAATATTTTGCAGGTATCTGGTCAGGTGATCTCAATCCAGATGCTCAAGATAAAGAATTGCAGCAAAGAATTGATACACTCTATGAGGCTAAAAATGAGTTTATTAATGCTTGGCGCTCGCAACAAAACGCTCAAAAGAGATGGCAGGAAGCTGAGAACCGTTTCCAAAAAGCAGAGGAAGAATTAGAAGAGGCAAATGAGATTTTGCGGAAAGCACAATCGGAGTATAATAACGCAAAAAACGAATATAATAGGGCAAATCGATCTTTACAAGAGATTTTCCTGACATATTCCCTTATTTTCTTGGACCTGCGGTTAGAGCAGCCATCAGACGAACACTGCGAAATCGGGGAGATAAGCGGCATCAGGCTATTAGAGCAAATCAAAAAATCTGATCCCAGTATCCCAGTCATTGTCTTCACCGCTTCAGAGAAGGCTTTGAGTTACGAGAGAGCAAAAGCGCTTGGCGCAGACGGTTATTGGATAAAGGGGATATCAAGCGGAAGTGATTTAAGGAGAGAGATTAAGGAGTGTATTGAGAAGGCAGAAAAACTTCGTCCAATTTGGTTGCAGATCAGACAATTGGAAGTAAAAAAGACAGTTTTTTGCCTTCAATATGAAAATGGGCAATTATCCCTTAGACGAATAAATGATGGCGAAAGGCAACAAATCTTAAGTTGGTTAAAGGAAAGTTTTTTGCTCCTTTATTGGAAGGAAAATGTATTAGATGAATATAGTGTTTATGATCGCGTAATGCTAAATATGGGTCTCATTCAAGAGGTGCGTTACAAAGGTGTTTGGGATGAAAATTGGCAAAGACTTGTTGAAAATTGGCAGATTCCACCAAAAGATCAAAATTTGAGAAGATTGCGTAACCAAGTTGTGCACGCCTATCAAAGGGATAGGGGTATAGTTACTATGACCCAGCGTAGAGGAGTAGGGGTAGCTTCACCTAATGAAGCCCTTGAGGCGTTACGCTACACTTTGGAGTGGCTTTTAAATGACCTTGCGACAGGGATAGGGAGAAGGTGAAGTCAGTCATGAGGGGGGAAAGGGAAACCCCTCGCAGGATGTATAAGGCTAAAAAGGGCGGGCTAAAAACCCTACTTGTCATCAGTGGCAGCATGGACTTCTCCACTTCCTTGCAACGGGCTTTGCGGAAGGACTACCAGGTGCAATGCGTCTATTTAGAAGAGGATGCGGTTAGAGCACTTATGCCTCCGCCAGACATTTTGCTTTTGGACTTAGGTTTTCGCGATGGTAACTTGGAAGAAGGGTTGAAGTTTTCTCAAAAATTACGGTTATTGCTCCGTTTGAGAGCGCCCATTGTTTTTCTGTCTGTGGAGAATTGGGAGCGATTGGCTAAAGATTTTCCCTTGTTGTGGCAAGACACTGCAGGGACATACTTTGTAAAGATGCCGTTTCGACTCAACGAGTTAAAAGAAACTCTTGCAATGGCTAAGCCATTGACACTTCAGGAACTAAGACAAGTAGGGTTTGAAAGGTGCGCCTTTGGGGAATTTTGTAGTAAACTAATCCATGACCTTCGTAACGCGGTCCGAAGTAGCAAAGAACGGGCATTGGCGATCATCAAGGAATTGAGGGAAGTTGTTGGGTTCTTTGCACCTCATTTGAAATTGGGGAAAAAGATGAGAGAACTTAGCCGCAAAGTAGCGAACTTAGAGACAGCTTCGGATATACAAGAGATAGAGAACATTATCAACTGCATCGCCAAGCGTTTATCCATCCAAGTCTCCAAACCGATTCCGCTGGCTGCTCAAATTATTGCAAAGTGGCGCGATCATAAGGCACCTGAAAACTTCACTCATATCCTAATCGCAGATGATGACGATTACCCCGCTGCGAACGAATTGTCTTTGAGAGGTTACATTTGTCGCCAAGTGTCTTCGTATGAAGAGGCGTGCGCTTATCTTGAACGAGACCCACCCGATGTTTTGCTATGTGATTACCGGCTCGGTGGTGATAAGCGTTTGGGAACAGCGCTTATGAATGCGGCATTGACTGAGGGAGTATTCGTGATTATGCTTTCTGGAGGTCCAATAGATGAACCTCTCCCTCTAGGTGTGGAGAAGTGCGAAGGGGAAAACAAGTTCAACGCATTGCTTATCCACGCTCTCATCTGCGAGCGGGCAAAAGGTCAGCACAAGGTGGAGGTCTCGGCATCTTGACACCTATAACCGATTGGAAGGGGCTAACCTTTCGTCGTGAGGTGAATTGCAATGTCAACCCAATCGCTGACCGTGAGGATGAGATTTTTGCAGGGTTTCATTGAAAGAACCATAAAGGCGTGGTCTGACTCCGATGGTTTCATCTCCACCAAAATACCCTCCTTAGAACCCCTGATTGAGAAAATCACAAATAACCTAAACTTGCCACAGGAAACTCGCCGACACCTGCAATCCTTCTGGCACTTAGTGCGTAACTTGGGGGACCATGAACTGACCGAGATAGAGCAGGCTGTAAAGGACTATGATCAATATGTGGAGCCTGTTTGTCCCCGGCTCCATGATACACCTGTCCATGCCGTCATATCACGATTGCGCCTCATTGTCAGCAGCCCTCAGACGATGGTCAATTGCATTTTGGAATTATTGGGAAGCGAATCGGAGATTCCCTACTCTATTCAACAAAAGTTGTCCGCTATGCTAAGGACGTTGGGAAGAAGGGACATCTCTATCCGCACATTGCAGAACATCGCTGAAAAACTGTCTCGGATACAGGGAGAAATCGGAAAACACATGGGGGAAGTCGCCTCAGAGGAAACAGGTGATAACAAGAGACTTTTGGAGGTCGTTATCGTGGAAGACGATAATGCTTGGCTGCAGGCAGTAGCATCTATTGTCCGAGATCAATTGGGAGTCGAACCACGCTTGGCGCGCAGCCAAAAAGAACTAATGAACCTACTGAGCAGATTAGTAAAAAGTCGGGTAGAAAGTGTTGAGGTAGTAGTAGAAGAAGATGAAGAAGATGTTGATAATAGGTCCTACACCCACATAGCGGTAATTCTTGACCTCGGTCTGCCGAGAGATGTTGCCGATGAAGGCGTCTCTCACAAGGTAGGTGAGGAAATCCTACAAATGTTGCGCGAATTCAAGCCCAATGCGGATGTCATCATCCTCACCTCTCATAGTCACCTTCTCTCCGTTCAGCGTTTGGCAGCACGATTGGGGGTAAACCCACAGGATTACATCCTGAAAGACTCGGATTGGGAACATGCTCTAAGGAATAGCTTAAGAAGGTTGTATAACCGCCTCAATATGGCGCGTTTTTTGCCGAACTGTGTGGAGTTGATCGGGGAGGACAAAAGCACGGGGCGTTATATCGTTCGCATTGACAATATTATGGTACCTTTGCCACCTTGGCTTTATTATGTGTTCGCTGTTTTGTGCCGACAGAGGCAAAGACGCGGCTTGACATCTGAGGATGTCAAAGAACTGGTCAAGTGGGAATATGGACAATCTTTGGAAGAAAATGTTCCCGACGCTATTTACAGGTTGAGAGAAGCCATCCACAAAGCACTTCAAAGATCTGAGCGGTATATTGAGACGCATCACCTTATTAGACAAAACAAAGGTTTTTACCAAATCTCGAACGAAGTGAAGGTTATAGACCGAGAAGCAGACCAAACATTGGAATGGGAGGTAGAAATTGATACTGATAGAAGGAGAGTGTTCATTAACGGTAAGCCTATAGCCCTTCTATCCTTAGATTTTGACATCTTCACCTTGCTTGCCCGTTCAAAATCACGGGCTCTATCGGTCGCTCAAATAGCCTCATTTGTGAAATGCCAACAGGACGATGTTTGGAAATGTATAGAGCGGATACAGAAGCAAATAGCGATAAATTTAGGGGTTGCATCTCAAAGGGCAGAAGAATTGGTTCGCATTGTCACTTTGCCTTCCTGGGAAACTGGTTGCCAACTCCACGCACGGGCAGTGACATGGTTTGGTTCTGAATCTGCTAATGCAACTAAGTTTTCGGTCCTGTTAGTGGAGGATGACCCGTTATGGCGCGAGACCATTCGACAAATTCTTGAGGAATACGGTTACAATGTCTTTAAAGCCGACAGTGTCGAAGAGGCTATCCAAGTGGCACGAGCCATACACCCTTCCATTCTCTGCTTGGACCTTGAGTTGCCAGAAAAATCAGGCGGAGAAAGGAAATCGCTGGACGGTGGGTTGAAGGTGTTGAAGGAAGTCAGCGAGTTCATCCCAGATGTCGGGGCGGTCGTCATCACGGCATATGCAGAGCACGGTGGACTCCGGAAGGCAGTGTTGAATGCTGGGGTTCGCACCTGCGATTTCCTCCAAAAAGGTGAACCGAATTGGGAAAGTAAGTTAATCCACTCCGTTCATCGGATAAAAAGAGAGATAGAAACTGCTTCTCTTCTCCCTGCAGATATGGAATCAGTCCCGCCTTTCCAAGGCGTTATTCGCTTAAACCGCAGCCAACCCAGACAAATGATCATTTGTCTGGGTGCAGAGGAAGTAATTGTGCAATTTTCAAAAAATCGTGCGCGTCTCATTTGGACTCTAGCGGAAGCGAAAGGCGAACCTGTTTTCAAAGATGAATTAATTGAGACAATATATGAATCAAAGAAACCTAAAGATCCTGAGGGGGCATTGAAGAGCCTTGTGGATGATGCCCGTGAAGATATAAAAGAAGCCTTACGAAGACACGGGAAAAGGCTTAAAGCCGAAAGCGTCCTTATGACGGTGCCGGGAGGTTATCGGCTGGCAGGAGTCGTTATAATTGACTAAAGAGGTGCGAACGATGAGGCGAACGGTGCTGGTGATTGACGACAATGAACCGTTGGCCCAAGCGCTGTGCAGGGCGCTCAGGGCTGCTAATCCTGAGTTTGAGGTAGAATTTTTGATCCCTTCATACCCTTTAGACATCGAAAAGTTAGTTCAAGAGACAGAAGAACGACTAAACCTCTCTAACCAAAACCCTATTATTGTCATAAATATCCGCCTGGGTGAGAATTTACAGGATGGAAGAAAAGGGGTAGAGTATCTCAAATATCTTCGAGGAGCGGTGAATTCAAAGGCTTCACGCTTACCCGTCGTCTTACTCTCACTGGATAAGCCAGATCAGTCCAATAATCAACCTGACAGGTTGTGTTTTTTGCCTGGGTGTAGGGTAGTTTGGTTGTTGGATCAAAACTTCTTAACGAACTTAAAAGATATTCTTAACGAAATGCAATGCTTGCAAGATCCAGAATATCGCCGATTGTTACAAAATTATATTGTTCCTGATTTGATTTTTGAAGCGTTTTCAGTCAAACACCATGGGGACATAAAAGCGGTTACGGAAGGAAAGTCAATTTACCAAGACTTTTTGAACCGCAAGAAGGGCTTGGACGATCTCCATAAACAGCTTACGCAACATATTGCTGCTTGGCAACGGCTTGAAAAAACGGCTTGTAGGCTTGGAGATCTGTTGCGTTACGCTGGTTACTGCAGTGAGATAAACTCTTTGGAGTCCAGTCTGAGCGAACTGGTGACTGTCGGAAAGAGGTTAGAAGCATGCCTTACTGGTGGCACTGGTCGCAAACCAAAGGCGAGCCGCAAAGTAAAAGCAGAGGTGAAACACATACTGGAAGCCATTGAAAAGGCTAAAAATGCGTTTGATGAGATTATGAAATTGACACGACACAGAGGTGATACATATGGGTAGGCGACAACGAGTGAGGGAGTATGCCGCACCTCAGGTATTGGTGGTTGATGACGAATGCGATAAACTTATACCGAGTCTTGAAGGAATCTTTGGTGAAGGCATAAGATGGATAGGAGTGAACGAACCTGATGTTAGAGTTATAAGAAATCATATTCAACAGAATGATATAAAAGCTGTTCTTCTTGACTTACATTTCGCTAAATTTGATGAACAGAGGGATTGGCAAAATTGGTCTGGTTTTAGGGTATTAAATGAATTAAGTGAAATGAGGAGAGAAGGGGAATTTATTCCAGCAATCGTTATCCTTACAATTTATGGTGAATCTTATTTTATTCAAGAAGCAATGAGTATATCAGGTGGATGCCTGTTTTTCTTGCGCAAGTCTGACTTGTCTGACTTGGATGATCCACAGAGAACAGAAACTGTGCGAAGTGCCATTAGGGATGCCTTGGAGTGGACGAAAAGAGAATGTGAGCGCCGTGAGCGGTGGGAAAGCCGTGATAGATTAATTGTGAATGTAAGACGATTACCTAATCCACGGTTAGAAGAGGCACGGGAGATTCGCCCTTTTGAACCACGCCCGATGGAGAGTCAAATCATTATTGTCGGTAAGTCGCCTTCTATGCAAGTTATTTACGATCTAATTGAAGAGGCAGCTTCAAACGATGAACCTGTGGTTATCTATGGGGAAAGCGGAACAGGAAAAGAACTCATCGCTCGAGCTATTCATTATCATGAAAATTCTAGAAGACGGCAATGTCCTCTCGTGATGCACAACATGGCTGTCATTGGCGAGGACCGTGGACTTGTTCAGGCACAGTTGTTTGGTTCTCCCTGGAACTGCCCTAATATGGGTGACCCTGCCATTGTGGGAATTTTTCAAGAAGCAAGCAATTTGGATTATGAACCACCTGTTCGGCGTGGCAGATCAAGAATCCGTAATTGTGGTGAGCCGGGGACGCTCTTTATGGATGAATTTGCTGACATGCCTTTATGGGTTCAGGCGATGTTGCTTCGAGTGGTTGAGGAGAGGTATGCGATAGATTTGGCAGGTAACCCATACCCAGCAGATATTCGGTTAATTTGCGCAACCAATAAATCTCGTGACGAAATTCTTAAAGAAGGTAAGTTCCGTTTAGACTTACTAAATCGGCTTGAATCAATCGTCATTCGTGTGCCATCTCTTAATGAAAGGCTTAAAGAGTGCCCTGAGGACATAGACCTCCTCATTGATCACTTTATAACCCAGGCTAACCAACGGTTTGGAAGAAATGTGAAAGTAGTGTTGCCTGCGGACAGAGATCTTTTTAAGCGTCCTATTTGGAAGAACAGCAATGTCCGCAAATTAGAGAACATAATTCGAGAATGTGTGCGTGCTTCTCAAGGGTATGTCTTGGAGTTAACCGAAGAAGCCCGCAAATTTCTGACAGAAACACCCGAAGAGGAGTGAGGGGAGATGGATAGGCAATCAAACATTCAAATACAAAAGCCTCATCAAGAATCTTTTGACTGGTTTAAGAATGAAGGTATGCCATACCTCTTTAAGTCTTTTTTTGAGCGTATATCTAAAGTGCTTTCCTCTAACTTTAGGACAGAGTTCGTATGTGTAGAATTTGTGAAAACTCGGCAAGAACGTCACTGTGACGAGACTCAACAGACTTATGATGAAAACTTTTGTCGCCAAAGGATGCTTACTTACTGCGACGAGGTGAACTTAAGATACAGGATTGTCCAGGGCGAGAAAAGTTACGAACAGCAACTTAATGGCATTTTCGTTGGTGGGCTGCCCCGAATGACTTCAAACGAATCCTTTATCATCAATGGCAAAGATGTTTATATCACTATGCAACTCCTTCCTTCACCGGGTTTCTTTGTCGTCAAAGAAGGAAATTCCACCCTTTCTAACGACGATAGCCTTATAGGGAGCGGCTGGGAAGTAGTGGTTCCCGATGAATCCTATGTTTGCTATGTGCGGGTTCAATCAGGATATGCTTTTTATTTCCACTACCGTCCGAAGAAAGGATGCAAAATTGAAGAAAGGGTAAGAGTTGAGATTCGCCGATCAGGGACACGGAAAATCCTAAGCCTGTCACTTCAAGAGTTTCTGGATGCTCTTGGGCTAGACCTCCAAGGGGTCCCTTCCACCCAAAACGCAGGGCAGGAAAATAAGCGACGGAAACAGCAAAGAAGACGGGCTATTAACAAGGTCTATGAGTTTCTACTGGGCGAAAATAACAAGAAATTGCTAGAGGAATTGTCGGCAGACGGAAAAGTAAATAAAATTTGCACGGAGTTATTTACCCGCACGGTCATAGGGCGCATCGGGAGGTGGCAAGTGAATCGGAGGTTAAAGCGCCTTGAGAATTTTGGCTATTCTACGAATGAGATCCCGAATATTTCATATAATGAAGAAGACTACTTGAAAAAAGATTTAGAAACTAAACTCACTCTTGAAGATATGAAAGGCATTTTGAAGTATTACTTACTAGTCCTCAACAAAGCCAAATTACCTCTGGACGATTTAGACCATATAGACAATTATGTCGTAGTGCGAGTCGGGGATTTACTTTACCGTTTGTTAGAGGGACAAATTAACGCCATTTTTGAGCGGCTCTCTAAAAGTTTTGGGGAAAGCCGTGACTTGTCATTTGAAGATATTGTCTCTAAAATCAACAAAAACCTCATTTTCAACTTAATGCCTATATTTACAAGACACCCTGCTAGGCGCTACCTTAAGCCGAATAACATCCTTGAGGCTGTGGCGGAGAGAAGGCGAATCACGAAAAGGGCACCTGGGGGGGTGCGGAAAGATAGCGATGATTTTTACAATCCCAATTACCGGGATATGCATTGGTCCTACTACGGAAGACTCTGCCCAGTTGATACTCCGACCAACAAAAACATTGGCTTACTCCTCTCACTTGCTACCTATGCATGGGTGGACCGCCTAGGGCGAATTTGTGCTCCTTATCGGAAGGTAGAGAATGGAAAAGTATTGGACTCACCTGTTGTATTTTTAACTGCCTCTGAAGAAGAACCTTTCTACATTGCTTATGGTGATCAAGTAGATAGCAATGGAAGATTAAAGAGTAAAAAGGTATTGGCACGGAAAGGACCTGAGGAATTGGTAAAAGTGAAAGCAACCGAAGTAAGTTATATTGACCTTTACCCTGAACAGGTTTTTAGTCTGTCTGCGAATCTCATCCCCTTTATTCGTCATACTGAACCCAATCGTGCGATGATGGCATGCAGTGCAATGCGTCAAGCCCTGCCTCTTAAGCAACTTGAGGAACCTCTCGTCAAGACAGGATGGGAAAAGATTGTTTGCTCCGAGTTAACACGAGATTGGGTGTCTATGCAACCCTCAATGATAAAAAACGACTGCCTCGCTCTCGGAAAGAACGCTTTGGTTGCCTTTATGCCTTGGTTTGGTTGGAACTTTGAGGACGGCATCGTCGTTTCAGACCAATTTGCACAAGCAATGACTTCTGTCCATGTTTATGAATATGTTTATGTCCTCTCGGAGGCTGAATATAGGGCAGACCTTGAGAAGCTGCACAATATCGTCCGTGAGCATATACACACAGCAGTTAAAATAAAATGTCTGAGGGACATACAAGGCGATATTAAGACATCTGCGCAGGAATTGAAAAAATTTAATCTTATAACTCAAATGGAAAATGATTTAAAAAATATCCTTTCTCAACAATCTGGCAGTTCTTTCCCAAACGATGCGAAAGTGCTTCACAGAATACAGGCAAAACTTGATAGAATACAGACAATACTTGAAAGAGCAGCGCGTCTCCTCAGCTGGCTGCTTTCCGAGGAAGCCCTTAAAGCCTTGGAGGAACAATTAAAGACAATCAAACACCTTGCCAAGGAGATTTCAAAAAATCGTGATCAGGCTATTACCATCTGGCAAAGTCTTACTCACGGGAGCCAAAGTTTACTGGCTAACCTTGAAAAAGTCTTTAAAGAGAAAGAGCGTATTAAACCAGAGCAAACTTTCAACATCCTGCGACAAAATTTGCAGCGTCGTATTCAAAAAGGATGTGAACAAGGTGTGAGCCCTGAGTGGTTAAGAGAACGCCTCTCAGCTTGGATGAAGTCTAAGTCTTATATTGCCTTGCTAAAAGGGCTTCCAGATCCGCAAAAAATTAAGCTTCAAGTCTATTTATATCAAAATTTGCAAAATATTCAAAATATGGAAGTTAAAGTTAATTGGTTAAATGTGACAATCAAGCGAGAGTATGACAGACGCCAATTGGATTATAGACTTGAGGTATCTAAAGGTATGCAGGTTAAGGATGAATGCCCAATTATTTCGATTATTTACGGAGTTAAAGAAAGCGAAGAAAAATCTAAAAGCAAAAGAAAACCTAACAGGTTTGGTCTCCCATCAGAGTATTGCATTCCCAAATTAGATGCTCGTCTCCCCTTAGGGATTCGCGGCACGGTCACAGATGTTAGCGTATATAGCGATAGTAAAGAATTACCTGATGGTGTGCGTAGAATCTTTCGCATTACAATTCGCTCCGAAAAGCCTTTGCAGGTGGGTGACAAACTCTCTGGGCGTCACGGTAACAAGGGAGTAGTTACCCGCATCTTGCCTTCACACTTAATGCCCTTCTTTTATGATGAGGAGGGACGGTGCAATAGTGAGAAATGCCCAATTAAAGAGAAACATACCCATGTTGATGTTCTTATCAATCCATTAAGTATTCCCTCACGGCAAAACTTGGGGCAATTATATGAAGCATGTTTAGGTTGGGTCATCCGCAAACATGGAAATGCAAAGGGAGAAGTTTTTCCTCTATCTCATCAAGTAGATATAAAATATTTGAGCAAAAAATTGCAAAAAGTTGCACAAAATGACCTTGAATGCCTTAGTAAGCAAATTTTGTATTATGTGCAAGAAGGAAAAGATGAACCAGTGAAGATTAAAACCCCTATCACAGTCGGCTATGTTTACTTGATGAAATTAGACCACAATGCGGAGGATAAATTGAATGTGCGTGGGACTGGCGGCTATTCACGGATTACAGCCCAGCCCTTGCGGGGGCGTAGGTTGCGAGGAGGGCAGCGATTGGGCGAGATGGAGGTATGGGCTCTTCTTGCCCATAACGCTCATAGTGTAATTGCAGAGTTACTTGGTCCTCATTCTGATGACCAAAGCGGACGAATACTAATCAGGGATGAGTTCTGGGTGAAATTGGAGGACTCATTCTGGAGTAAAATTTCTTCCCCATATTCGCTCCGCCTTTTCATCTTTTTCATAAGGGCACTGGGACTTGATGTGCGTTTTCTGAAGAATAAGCAGGATGTCACCAAAGACCTGCTGGCAGGCAATCTTGAAAAGTTTGATCAAGTCGCATTAAGAATTGCCACCGAAAGTAACATTCAGGGGTGGGGAGAAGGGATTAAGAAAGCAGAGCAACTGTCCCAAGAGGATGCCTTCAAAACATCTTCTGGAGTTAACATGCACTATATTGACCTTAACAACACCCCAGTGCTCAACCCCTTGTTTGAACCCTTTATAAGAAGCATCGTCCGCTTCCTGACGAAACAACCCCAAAAGATATTAGAAGATATTGTTCCTCCTAGAGAAATTTACAGATTTAATCAAGAAACTGTTAAAGAGATATTTGATAATCCAGACAAAATGCGAGCTTTTGTTAATAATATTCAACTTAGTAAACTTATTGAGCAACTTGAAAGTAATTCACATTGGGCATGGTTAGCTCAACAGGTCAAGGGGTTCCAAAAAGCTTACCAAACGGAAACTTTAAAGCCTCTTCTTATCCGTTACCTTCCTGCGCTCCCGCCTCAATATAGACCCCGCTACAAGACAAGGGATGGGAAGGTGATAGAGGCTTATCTCTCCGAAGCATATCAGGAGATATTTGAAAACGCCAATAAAACAAGCCGTTGGAAATACCTTGTCCGAGCAGTGGATCGGCTCTTTAACGGTGTTTATAAGAGGCGTTGGGGTTATGTGATGCGTCAAAAAGGGTTGTTAGAGCTCTGGGAAGGCAAAATGGGATTAGCCCGACATGTGATGCTTGGCAAGCGGTGCGATTACTCTGCTCGGGCAGTCATCATTGTTGATCCTGAACTTGGTTTGGACGAGTGCTCATTACCACAACACATGGTGGAGGTTCTGCTTAACCCTGTTTTCCAAAGATGGGTAGTTAAGCAAAGTATCAGCCGACATACAAAATTAAATGGTTTCCTGCAAAAAGAATTAAACCGACATTTGGTATTGTTGAACCGGAATCCAACACTACACCGAATGGGAATCATGGCGTTCAAGCCATCTTTACACCGATTGCCTGGCTATGAGAATGTCATTTGCATTAACCCTTTGGTAACGGTGCCTTTTGGCGCTGACTTTGATGGTGACCAGATGGCAGTCTTTGTGCCAATGACGAAGTCTTCTCAAGAGGAGATGAGGAAGAGGATGATGCCATCCCATCATATTTTCTCCCCAGCCAACGGTGACCCTATTGTGAGCCTTCATCAAGATATTGCTCTCGGTATCTATCTGCTGTCTCTATCAAACTCAGGTGAGGATCAGAAAAAATTGAGGGAATTGTTTGGTGACGGAGTTCAAAAACCTATAAGATTGAGTGACCTTTGCAACCTGGTTGTGAAAAAAACAGGATCTGGCCAACTTGCCCAATTTCTCAATAATCTAAAGAAAGTGGCATTTGAAAAACTTACTCAGCATGGGTGCACTTACTCCCTCTTCGATCTATCTCCAAAAATTCTCCATTTGTCAGATAAAAGTGACTTGCCCGACGAATTTAAGGATAATTCAGCAGCATGGATTTTCCACTCAGGGGCGCGAGGTAACAAGAGGCAGATGAAAATGATGGTGGGAGAAATTAAAGAAATTGAACGCATACGGGGTAGGAAGAAGAAAAATTTCAAAAGCAACCTCATGAATGGACTGAGTTTAGGTGAATACTACTACTTAGCATACGAATCTCGGAAGACGCAAGTGGACAAGCAGTTGATCACGCCAAAGGCAGGCTGGACAATGCGGAAGTTGATCTTTGCGACCCAACATCTTTACACAGTTTGTGATGATTGCTCAAAAGACGGAAAAGTTCAATACCTAATCCTGCCTAAGGAATTTGTTAAACAGAGGCGAGGGAAGGACCTCATCGGACGATGGTGCAAAATAGATGGTAAGGAGGAATTGCTCACGGAACAGCGAATTGAGGAACTTCTTGAGAAGGATTGGCAATTTATTGAGGTGCGCTCGCCCCTCTATTGCCGAGCGGAGCAAGGGGTGTGCCAACATTGCTATGGGTGGGATCTTTCAAAGCGTGAACCTGTAGAGATTGGTGAGCCCGTTGGACTTATTGCCAGCCAATCCATTGGTGAAAGGCTCACGCAACTTTCTCTTGCCACAGTCCACAGGGGGCGTGGGAGTCCTGTCGAAGAGTTCTTAGCGATCCTTGAACGACCATGCATTGAGAAGGCACAAAAAGAAAAAGCGACAGCGTCATCAGAGGCTGACAAAAACATTGTTAAGTTGCTTCAACGCCTATGTGAATTGATGCCCGAGGTGAATGCGAAACATTTTGAAGTTGTGCTGCGTGCGCTAAAAGAAGCACAAAAAGTTCAAAGGACAGCGCCGTTAGGTGAGCCCGAAGGTGATGACGAAAAGGCACTTGAAGAAACAGGGGACGCCCTAAGTCACGCCATACAGGTTCGGGGCTGGCTATCAAGATTGGCTTTTGGCCAGCCCCGTCGGGCATTACGCTCTGCTAGCCTTAGCAATGAATCCGACATGCTGAGGGACCCGATCGGACGCCTCTTAGTTGCATTATACCGCTTTCACGAACTTAAAACGCCGGGGGTGATAAGTCATGCGGAAAGGCAGACAAAGAGTAGGATTGGCAAGAAAGGGTAGAAAGCGTAAGCCCAAAAAAGTAGGAATCAAAAAGGGCAGGCGGATAACTATGACTAAGGAAGCGCGTAAGCAAAAAGCTGTAACGCTGGATAGATTACTACGCGAGGGGATAATATGGTTCTTGGATTCGGGGAAGGAAATAGAAACAGACGAGGAAGGGAGTCATCCCACTGAGCCGGACATTTCACCAGAAGGAGAGAACGAGGATAGTGAATATCCCATTGACCAATGGGACGAAGAATGGAGCCCTTGGTGTGAGGATAGTGAAGCGCTTGCCATAAGGGAGTTCCTACGGCGTCGTCTTGATCTGACCACAACAGCTCCTTCAGAGAAGCGGGAACTTATCAAGAAAATCCTTAATTGTTCAGATACCCAACAGGCTTTGGAAATAGCCTGGACAGTTGCTGATAAAGCGTTTAGAGAACACTTACTTAAGTTGTTGGCAGAGTATCGCTTTAACTATGCCCACGAGCCTTGGGTCTCGGGTGAACTAGTCCAACCAGATGTCATTGTTAATCGGCAATGGAATGGGAAGAAGTGGTGTTTTGAAATTGTTGTCCCTGATTATTATCCTACCCTTGCGGATCCAGAGGGCTATAAAAAACTCTGGGAAGATACCCTTAAATCCTTCACAGAACTACTGATAGAAAAAATCCGTGAATTCTTTGAGGCAAGCAATTGGGAGGAGGCAGAGCAGAATTTAAGGAAGAAAGTAGAAGATAAATCTTGGACAGAGATAGCATTCGCATGGGATTGGTGGAAAAAGCAGACCAAGAAATCCCTCAAAACTAAAGAATATCCAAAAACTCCAAAAACCTACCGAAACTTAGTTTCCATCATATGCCGGCACCGTTACATCTATCTTCGTTTTTTTAATAAATGTCTACTTTTTTCCCATTTTTTCAAATTAAAGGATTAATCTCCTTATAATAACTTTTTAAACTTATTAATTATAAAAGACTTTATTGCACAAATTGCCTTGCAAAATAAAAGCAAAATAAAAGGAGGTGAAGAATATGTCACAAGAAATTAATATTCGGTCGAAGCTGGAAGAAGCCATGCATGAAGCGGAGCGGATCGGTAGTATGTTGGGTGTGGAAATTTGGGCGTCAATATATGAAGATCCTCATCTTGAGTTATGGATATGGCCTCGTGATTATAGACTATTTTTGGGTTTCTCTGTAAGAGGAGATGAGAAAGGTTTTGTCATTCGATGGGTAATTGAGGATTATAATGGTGTGGCAGTGGGGGAGTGGCATGAGTTCATTCCCGTCTTCAGAAGGGAGCTGGCTAGATATCTTCAGGTTTGGGAGTCATTCTATATATAAAGTCTATATATAACAACACTTGATGCTAAGTAATCGCCCATTAATTTACCCATTTCCTCTATGCTCATTAATTGAAATTATTAAATAAAAGCCTTATTTTTAATTTCTTCTTATTTATTAACTATCCATAATATCATTATTTCATTATCTTTCCACACATTCGATCTCAGCGTTGGATGCCCATGCCCATTACCTACCTCGATTTGTAATTGTCCTTACTTAGTCTTTGGAGTATGCGTTCCCAAGTAGAAAATCCGAAGGAGGTGCGTAGAAATGGACGGCAACTTGATGCATGTAAGCCCATTGGCAAGTCTCTCTTTTCCTCCCCGAAAGCGAGGACGCAGGTGGAAAGTAGGGCTGTTCGTGGACGCGTCGAACATCTTTCTTTCAGTGCGGCAGTCATCGGACAGGCAATTCCGAATAGACTATGAAGCGCTCTTGAAGTTTGCCCAAAGCCGAGGACAAGTCAAAGTAGCTAAGATATATACTGCATATGATTCTGAACAAAATAAGGAAATTCCATTTTTCTTAGCAATGCGACACTTAGGATACCAAATTGTCCGCGAGCCACTTGTCAAATCGTATGCTGGAGAGAACCATGGCAACTTGGATACTGTTATCGCCTACGATCTCAGCAGGGAAGCTCCTTACCTTGATGTGATTATCCTTGTAAGCGGTGACGGGGATTTCGCTCCACTTGTCAGACGACTGAACTATTCAGGTAAGTGGGTCATAGTCATTGGTGTCGAGGGTTGCACGAGTGCCAATTTAATTATTGATAGCAACGAGTTTGTCCCTGCCTCAGCAGTGCCAGGTTTCATTAAGAAAGAGGAGCATTCAGATCAAGTTACCCTCTCGAATTCCGACAAAATGGTGATACATTCCTCCGCCAATAACGGGCGTTAGTAACCCCATCAGTAACGAGAACCCCTTGGGAGCAGACATGCGTGAGTAGAGTAAGAGTCCTTAGATACTGAATCGGGAAGGTAAAAGGTTTCCCTTCAGTAATTCCCCAGGTCTGATCTTTAGCGTAATAGGGTCGGTTCTATGCATGGGGGATTCGTAACTATCCCTTCATTTGGTGAAGGAGGGATTGCCATATGACAACGGCCCTTACAAAAGCATCAGCCTCCACAAATACAAATGGTGAGGTAGAAGCAATTTGTGAGAAGTGCCAACAGCAACTGGAGGTCAGCAAGACTTTCTTCGCGTTCAACAGCCTTTACATTGTCTGGCGCTGCCCCGAATGTGGATGTAGGTTTATAGAACCCGCCAACAATAAAGCATCCGAAAACGAAAGAGCAACCGCAAATACAACCCCTTCAAAACGGGTCAGCGGTAATGACATGGGGCCTTTGAGAACCAATGTCCGCCGACCTGTGGAGGAGGAACTCGAGAGGAAAGAAATGAGGGAGGCAAGACAGACACAACGGTTGTATCAAAAATGGCAGTCACTTCGGCAGCAGGGTCGGACACACCTGTCTTGGGAAGAGTGGATTCAGCGACGCTTGAAACAGCCCCCTCAAAGAATCCCCAAGTTACTCAACGCAATCCAGAAGATCCAGAAGGGGGATCTGCATGCCTGATGCCCTGATCGCTGATGAAAAGATAAAGGTTTCTCCGCCCCGCTGCCAGAAGGGGCAATCATCGCCACGCGAGTGGAGCGACGCCCGAGTGGACGAAGGGACCCGGCTTGAAACCGGTTAGAGCCCGAAGAGGGTTCTCCGGGGTTCGAATCCCCGTCGCTCCGCCATAACCGCTCCCGCCGTCAACAGCTGCTTAAGACAATCCCAAAGGAGGGATTTACATGAGTGATGTCCTGGATATCCTAATTGTTGATGGTCCAAATTGGTGGAACATGTGCCGGGCACTGGGCAATCCCTTTCTGCCTTGCGACCCCAAGTTTTTGAGCCAACTGGAAGGGCGCTTGAGTAAGATGCTGGGTAGGGAAGTGAGGTTTTCCGAACGCCTTTGGGTTTCAAGACGAGTCAATAGGCATCGAGGCAACACCCGGTGGCTAACGAACACCGTTTTTCGGAGATTAAAGCGCGCGGGTTGGCAACTGTGCTTTCCTCCCCAAAATATTTCTGGTGAGAAACCTGATGACGAGCATGTGAAATGGTTGCTTTGGGAATATGCCGAACGATTACCCGAAGGAAGCCTTCTTGGATTGGGGTCTGGCGATGGTGATTTTGCAGAAACAATTCGGGACATAAAATCTGCATATCCCCGCTTGGAACTGGCGGTTATCACAACATCATATGGCCCCTTCCACGCGAACTCTTCTTTAAGGAAGTTGCCAGGGGTGCACTTTGTGGATCTGCTGCCCTCGCTCTCTTGCTTAATAGACCTCCTAACGGGTGTTCGCAAATCTTCCTATAACACCGGCAGGCGCCTTGAACTCCAGCGTTATTGATCAGGAGTATCGTCATAGACTTTTTCAAAACATACGGAGGTGGAACCTCAAATGAAACTTCAGTCGCAATGTTCCGCCGTCGTGATGAAATCCCTGCGGACCCTTTGGGCGATAGGGCTTGACAAAAGAGATGAACTGTATCGTCAGAAATTTTCCCATCGCCTCAGTCAGTTCCTCAGAGTGCTCTGGCGTTCCTTCCCTCAATGCACCTTTGACCTTCGCCTGCTTGCTTACCCTTCCGCCTCAAAAGGTCAGATTCTCTTCGCCTTGCTTGCCCGTCCTTCAGACGCGCCAATAAATCGCCCAAACGATTTCACTCAAGAACTACTCAGACTTCTCCATGCCTTTTTTGAAGAACACGATTGGGAACATCTTCCTGACAGACAACTGGCGAGGTGGCTCAATCCCTTTCCTCTCCGCCATTTTGTCCTTTTGCGTCGGCAAATTCGTCAGATTTTTCTGGAACAACCCTTGACAACTGATCCCTTCCCGATGGGCTTCCGTCCAGACCCCCTCCCTGCTCAGCGTCGTCCAAACCTTTCGGTTTGGGGGTTGAGCCACTTCGCCCCTGATTCTGTGGATTGGCAAACGGTTTGCCATTTGCTGTTGCGCCAGGAGAGCCCTCTCCTGATCAGCGTTTGTTGCCAACCGACTTCCTTGACGGCAGAAGAAAAGGAATTTTTGCGGGATCAGATTTTCCGCTGCCAACTTTATGCCCTTACAGAAACCCGTCCGACCCTAAGCGAACAAGCAAAAGCATGGCAAAAGCGTCTTTGGGATTGGTGGCGCCGCATGGAGGACTCTTGCTCCCTCGTCACCCTCACCTTGGCATCTCCTAAACCCATTTCCCCTTCTGTTTACCAAACTATCGGAGCGTTAATGTCTCGCCTTTCCGATGACGATAGCCCTATAGGGAGCGGCTGGGAAGTAGCGGTTCCCGATGAATCCCAAAGGCAAATTATCGCCAAAGGTATCGCTAACCTCACCCCCACTTTGCTTCCTGTTCCTAATGCCCCGGAGGCAACCCAACGCCTGATTTATCTACTTGATCCCGTAGAAGCCAGCGCCGTCTTCCTTCTGCCCCCTGCCCCGCCAGAACCTCTACATGGAGTGACTTGTCAAGCATTTAGGATGCAACCTCTCCCTTGTCCTTTCGAGGAAGGAGTTAAGATTGGGGTGAACCGTTATCAAGGGATTACCCAACCCGTTTGCCTGTTCAACGACGACCGCCGAAGGCACATTTACATTATCGGTCAAACGGGGACAGGAAAAACAACCTTGTTGCAGACAATGATTTTGCACGATATTAGGGAAGGACATGGGGTCTGCGTGGTGGACCCACATGGTGATTTGTTTCGCCAACTCTTAGGGAAAATCCCCAAAGAACGCACGGAAGATGTCATCGTCATTGATCCCAGTGACACCGATTATCCTATCGGGTTGAACTTACTGGAGTGCGATAGCCCCGAACAGCGTTTCTTTGTCGCCCATGAAGTCTCTGAAATCATCACACGCCTGGTGGAAGATGAGTATGGGACGGCAGCAGGGCAGATGATGGGACCTTTGTTTCATCAACACACTCGCATGAATTTGCTATTGATCATGTCCGACCCAGAAGACCCTGGGACTTTGTTGCAGTTTTACACAATCTTTCAAGAAGACGACTTTTGGAGGAGATGGTTGCCACTTAAGTGGGACGACCCTGTGTTAAAGCGGTGGGTGGAAAAGGTGTTACCTGCACAAGACTACACTGGAGTTGGTTCTGACAACCTATCCTTAGGCGACTGGATCGCCAGTAAGTTCGGGGGATTGCTTTTTGACCCTCAACTTCGCCTCATCTTTGGTCAGCGTCGTTCTACGGTTAACTTTGCTCAGGCAATGAATGAAGGGAAGATTGTGTTGATCAACCTATCTAAAGGCATGCTTGGAATCACTAATGCCCGTTTCTTTGGAATGGTGCTTTTAACAAAGTTATATGCCGAAGCCATGAAAAGGGCAAAGTTGCCAGAGAACCGGCGACGGGACTTTTTCATCTATGTTGACGAATTCCATGCAGTCGCTACTCAAGCGTTTGTCAACCTTCTGAGCGAAGGGCGGAAATTTGGCGTTAATTTGGTGCTGGCGAATCAGTTCATGACCCAAATCCGTGACAGCCGAATCATGGATAGCATCTTAGGTAACGCAGGAACGCTTATCTGTTTTCGTCTGGGTTTGGAGGATGCAGAGAGATTGGAGAAAGAGTTTCTGCCTGTCTTTACCCGCTTGGATTTGATGAACCTGCCTAATTGGACAGCCTGTATTCGGACATTGAGGGGTGGGCAAAGAGTAAAGCCTTTTACCATCCAAACTGAACCCGATGTGACCCCTTACGATGAATACCAAGCCCAAAAAGTTAGAGAAACTTCGCGCCACCGCTACGGTCGCCCCAGAGCAAAAGTAGAGGAAGAAATTCGCCAGAGTTTAGAGAAGGAGTGAAATATCTGATGGGCTGGTGACAATGCTTTTAAAAGTAAATCCCCTGCACGCCTTCCCATCACTTTAGCCAGCCAGGATGGCATTTCCGCGGTAAAGCGCGGCCCCGAGTTCGACATTGCGAGCCGATCCGAAACTCAAAAACTAAGGGAGGACACGAACGAGCGCCATTCGTTCCAAAGGGTGTAAACTCAACTTGCTTATGTGCATCTTGGGTAGCCCAAAAGGACAAAACATGATTTGGAGGTGAAACCCATGAACGCAAGGACCTTCACGACATGCCTGCTCTTGGCTCTTGCCACTTTCGCTTGGAGTCTGGGTGGTGCACAGCAGCAATGGCGTCCGACCCATGTGGTTATCATCTTTGACACGACCAAGTCGTTTTGGAGCAACCTGCACATTGCCCACGCCATCACGGAAAGATTGCTCCGAGGGCTTCATTACGCCTTACCCGGTCATCCCGACGATGCTATGACCTTCATTGTCCTCAACGCCACACCAACCATCGTGACAGAACTCAGCGGTCTGGATTTGCGCAGGAAAGCTGCACGGGCGTTCATCAACGCCTTCAGCAACCCCGACCCCCGCTTAGGCACCGATGTCGTTACTGCCCTTGAACTGGCTGACTTGGCTTTCTCCCGTCAACCCCAGTCTCTCAAGTTCCTCTTTATCTTCTCTGACCTGATCGTTGACCCAGCCCGAACACCCAGAGGGTTGATCCCCTTCCGACCCCTAACTGCTTTTGACTGGAGCCGACTCAACGATGTCAGCATTTGGGTCTTCCTGTGTCCCAGTGAGGTGGAGATGAAGGTCAAGCGAGAAATCCCTGCCTTGAACC
>Ga0209670_100078_pt1 | contig 68286 bp, 62 predicted proteins | sample PerSpoBPS_BMetaG_FD_184741 | JGI IMG/M metagenome (GOLD analysis project Ga0209670, IMG submission 184741) | Thermal spring microbial communities from Yellowstone National Park, Wyoming, USA - Perpetual Spouter B (PS_B) MetaG (SPAdes) (version 3) | ecosystem: Environmental > Aquatic > Thermal...
GACCACAAAACTAAATCCTCTGGATTCACTTTTACCAAAGAAAGCCCCAAAACCTTATCTCATAGTGAATACTTGGATTTAAAACCTGACCTGACCTTACTCTCCCATTTACACTCCCGACCCCCCCCGCCTCAAACTTTTCCGCTATCACACCTCCAAATATCTCACCTTCTCCTTTTAGCTCAACCTCTCTTGAAATCAGCAGTCCTTTCATCTTACCTTCTATCTTTGATCTCTCACTTGCAACTCTCAAATAAAATGGATACCCTTTTAAATTCACTTTGGCTTTGCTACCCAAATCAAAAACTCCTTCCACAAAAATAAGAGTTATCCCTTCAAACTCCAAGCTTGAATTCCCTTCAAGTATCAGGTCTTTGAAATAATAAACTCCTCCTTCTAATTTCAAACTCTCGTCCTTCAATCTCAAAATTTTATCTTTCCCTAACTTCTTTCCTATCCTCACATTATCGTTTTGATTTTTCGCTTTCAAAAATTCATCTTTGAGGTCTGGGAAACACCCATCAACTTTTTGTAATTCACCGAAGATTTTTGATTCAGGAGAAATTTCTGCTTTTTGAACATATGCAACTTTTGTTGGGGAAGAATTTTCTTTTCTGTAATCTCTGCAGAAAGAGTTGTATCCATCAACCAAAAATCCGCCTGAGATTTTTATTTCGCAGCTCTGGATTGCAAAAGAAGGTTTTATATCAAAAATCTTTGGGAACTCTCTCATAGGAGCGGGAATTTGCATGAAAGAGAGGAAACCAAAATTGATACCGAGATTAAGTTTTTTCAGTTCCCACTCCTTTTGTTTTTGTGTGTTATCTTTTCCGCAGACAAGGAGGAAGAATAGGATGGAAATAGATAAGATAAACCTTTTGTTTGTAAGGAAAAAGGGAAGGAAAACTTCATAACAAAAATATAATCATTTGAAAAAAGAAAGTCAAGAAATTGAGCAGGTTTTGGGATTTAACTGTTTCGCATTATCTCCGAATCAGAAGATAAATTCAGGATCATTATCTATCAACTTAAATTTCCTTCCATAACTAATACTATAACTAGCAAATTAGGTAAATTTTATCTGAAAATATTTTGTTTTTTTTGAAAAATAATCAACTGATACAAAATTCAGATAGATTCCTTAAAAAGGAGGTGAAAGAAAATGGCAGTTTATCAAGCAAAAAACTTTGACCATCTTCTTGGAACACCGGGCTTTTCAGATCAGCTCCTCAAAAATCATTTTACCTTATATCAAGGATATGTCACAAACTCAAACAAACTGATTGAAGAAATCCAAGCTCTCATAAAAGAAGGGAAGATAGGAACCCCACAGTATGCAGAACTTAAAAGGAGATTTGGGTGGGAATTTAACGGCATGAGACTTCACGAGTACTACTTTGAAAACATGACAAAAAACAAAGTTGAACTTAACAAAGACTCCGCATTTTACAGAAAAATTCAAGAGGACTTTGGCTCTTGGGAAAACTGGGAAAAAGATTTCAAATCAACAGGAGCTATGAGAGGTATAGGTTGGGCGGTTCTTTATTATGATCCAATAGCAAAAAAACTTTTTAACACATGGATAAACGAACATGATGTAGGACACCTCGCAGCTTGCCCTATCATTCTCATTATGGATGTATTTGAACACGCTTTCATGATAGATTATGGTCTCAAAAGAGCTGACTACATAGAAGCCTTCTTTAACGCAATTGATTGGAATGTTGTAATAACACGATTTGAATCCGCAACCAAAAAGTAAAAAATAAAAGGAAAAATAGAAGAAAAATTAAAGAGAAGAAGTAAAAAGATCAGGAAATTAAGAAAACTTTGTTCCAAACATTAGAAAAATAAGGTATGTTACTACCCGAAGAAAAGAAGGAAGTTATAAAAGAATTTGGAAGACATGAGAATGATGTTGGTTCCCCGGAGGTCCAAATAGCGCTACTTACAAAGAGAATAAAAATTTTGGAAGAGCATCTCAAAAATCACAAACACGACTATTCAGCAAAAAGAAGATTATTTATACTCATAGCAAGAAGAAGAAAACTTCTTGACTACCTTTCAAGAACAAATCCGGAAAGATACCAATTTGTTATAAGCAAACTTGGATTGAGGAAATAAAAGAAAAGAAATAAGGGAACAAAAATCTAAATTTTCACAAAAAAATAGGAAAAATTTTCCTCATGGAATATTTTTTGCTTCAAAATTTATATGAAGGCTTTCTTCCAAGCGCTCAAAATCTCCTCCTCCGCACTCAGAGCCGAAAGAATAAGAATAAATACGATTGCATCAAACCTTGCTAATATACATACTACAAGAACCCCAGAAGGAGGACCGTACACAAGAAAAGAAGTTATATTCAAAGCAGAACCCGTAAAAGATGAATTTTGGGTAGAAAAAAATATATACCTCAGACCACTCGTTTTCCATATGTTTTATCTTCCAGATTTTATCAGAGAAAGAATAAAAGAAAGATTACTCCCTACGAAAATCCCCGTTGATTCTACTTTGGCAGAGGTAAAAGTTGAAGGCATAGTTGAAGACCCAAGACCACCAGTTCTCAGATATGAACCAGGACACCCGGATGCAGATGAGAACGGCTATGTTGCCTATCCCAACATAAACCCTATTGAAGAGATGGTAAATCTAATATCAGCTCAAAGAGCTTTTGAAGCTAATGTTAATGCTATAAATGTGAGCCGTGATATTGCAAATTCTGCTCTGGCAATAGGTAGAAGAACATAAAGCAAGGAATTGAAAAAAGAAAATACTTAAAATTAAATTATTAGTTAGGTTAAATTATTAGTTAGGTATGGATACGAAAAAAATTAGCGGAATAGTTGAGTCAATAAAATCAGTTAGTGAAAGAGTAAAAGAGGTCCCAAAAGAAAACTTCAACATAATATTTGAAGAAGAAATAAGAGATATTGAGAAAAAACTAAAAACGGAAGCGAAAAATGAAAACTCAAAAATATCAAATATAAAAAGCTTCATCCAAGGTATTGCTATGAGAAATATAATCTTTGAGAATGAAAAAGCCGAAGAGAAGTAAAATCATGATATAAAATCGGGCAAGAATTGTAAAATTTTTAATATGGAAATAAAATTCCCACAAATAGATACTGAAAAGATATTCCAAGAGAAAGTAAAGGAAATTGAATCAAGAACACCGGATAAAATACAAGAAAAAAAAGAGGTAAAAGAAAAAAATTTTTTCTCATCGTTAGCTGATGCCATAAAGACAGTAAAAGAAGCAGATAAAGAAGCTCGCGAAAAATCAATGAAAATGATTTTAGGAGAAGTTGAAGATATTCACGATGTGATGATAGCTCGTGAAAAAGCAAACATACTCTTTCAGTTATTTTTAGAAGTAAGAAATAGAGCAGTTCAAGCTTTTGAAAACATAATGCGTATGCAATTTTAAAATATTTGCCACTTAGTTAGATAAAAAAATATAAAAATGAGAGCACAAGACATAGTTAAAAATTTAGGAGAATTCATAAGAAGAATCCCACTCCCAGTACTTATTGGGATTGCTTCACTTTTTCTACTACTTGGAGTAGGTATTACAATTTACAATATCTCAAAAGCGAAAAAGCAGGAAATAAAATGGGGAGTTTTATATACAGACCTTAAATCCCCCGATGTATCAAAAATAATAGATGAACTTGAAAGAATGAAAATACCTTACAAACTTTCAGACACAGCTGATACAATATTCGTACCACAAGAACTTATACCAGATATAAGAAATACACTCGCAACAAAAGGATTACCACAAGAAAGAGCTGGACTTGAAATTTTTGAAAAACCAAAATTCGGTCTCACAGAATTCATGCAAAAAGTCAATTATCAAAGAGCTATTCAGGGAGAACTTGAAAGAACGATAACAAAAATAAACTGCGTAGAAAACGCAAGAGTTCATATATCGTTCCCCGAGAAAAAACTTTTCACAGAAGAACAAAAAGAACCAACAGCATCCGTTATGTTATGGATAACCCCGGGATGCACTTTACCACCAGGTTCAATTAAAGGAATTGTACATCTTGTCTCATTCGCGGTAGAAGGACTGAAAAAGGAAAATGTCACAGTTGTTGACCAAAGAGGTAGAGTTCTACATCCGATAAAACAAGATGAAAATTTTCAAGCACTTGAAGCAACACAAATCCAGCTTGAAATTGAAAGGCAATTTGAGAGGAACCTGGAGGAAAAGCTAACGGAACTCCTTGAAAAAAGCATAGGACCTGGAAAAGTCGGAGTAAAGGTTGATGCTGACCTTGATTACACAAAAGTAAAAAGGGTATCAGAAAGATATGACCCACTTGAAACCGCTGTAAGAAGCGAACAAACAATAGATGAAAGATTTAAAGGTATAGGAGCTGTACCCGTCGGTCCCCCAGGAACCCGAGAGAATGTTCCACCAGAAATAGGAATAGAACCTCTACCCGGAAAATCTGAATATGAAAGAAGTGAAAGAATAAGAAATTATGAGATTTCAAAAATTGTAGAGCATGTTGAAGAAGAAGTTGGAGACATAAAAAGAATTTCCGTAGCAGTCATGGTAGATGGTCAATATGATATAGAATGGCGAAATGGGAAACCCTATGTGAAATTCATACCTTTGCCAGACGAAGAACTTGCAAAAATAAGAAGCTTCGTTGAATCAGCAGTAGGAATAAACCCTCAAAGAGGTGATCAAATATCCGTAGTATCTGTACCGTTTGAGAGCTCTGTAAGATATGCGGAAAGGCTTGCTATGCTACAACTTACTGAAACCTCAAGGGAAAGAGCAAGCATGTACAAATGGCTTGCAATAGCAGCAATAGGATTTTTCATATCTTTATATCTTATCTTTAAAAAATTATTTGAGAGGAGATTGCCCCAGGAAGTTGAAGTTGTCATCCCCAAGTATGAAAAACCTCCCCCACCCCCGGAAGCTGTTCCTCCAATTGAAATAAAAATAGAGGAAGTAAGAGTCCCAGAAGCTCCTCCTCCAACGATAGAAGTTGCCCCCCCGGTAATCCCTGAAATAATTATCCCGGAAAAACCAATGGAAATCCCTGTAATAATACCAGAAATAAAGATTCCATCCCCACCACCTCCCGAAGAAGAAGTAAAACCACCTCGCGAAGAGGAAGTAAAACCACCTCCCGAAGAAGAAGTAAAACCACCTCCCCCACCACCAGAGGAGGTAGTTGTAGAGGAGATAAAACCCCCGGTTGAGGAAAAACCTCCTGTTGAGGAAATAAGAGTTCCAACTATAGAGATTGCTCCGCCTATTGAAATTCCCGAAATAGAGGTTGCAGCTCCTCCTCCTGTACCGGAAATTGACATTGAATCCGCAATAAGCGTGGCGAAAGATATAATCAAAGAAAATAAGGAACTTGCTTTATACATAATAAAAAAATGGCTATCAGAAAGATAATGAATAAGTTATACTAGCCATAATCAAGTCACTGAAGATTTTGCTGTTGTATAAGAAGTTCTGCTATCTGCACTGCGTTAAGAGCCGCACCCTTTCTGAGATTATCTGCAACTATCCACATAGCAAGGTCACCCGTTTCAGTTTTTCTTATTCTCCCAACAAAAACCTCGTCTTTCCCGCTTACTTCAGCAGGAGTTGGGTAAATATCTTCTTTTGTGTTGTTCATAACACATATTCCTTTCGCTCTTCTTAAAATTTCTTCAACTTCTGAGATTTCAAAAGGTTTTTCAAGTTCCAAAAAAGCTGCCTCAGAGTGAGAAACATATACTGGAACTCTGACACAAGTTGCACTGACTTTTATATCTGCCTCCATTATCTTTTTTGTTTCTTTGACCATCTTCATCTCCTCCTCAGTAAATCCGTCATCAAAAACTTTCCCAATACGCGGAATGAGATTAAAAGCTATGTTCTTCGGAAAAACTCCGGGAACAAATTCGTCTTCTCCACCCATCTCAAAAAAAGAAATAGATGCTTTTGTTAGCTCATCCATCGCTTTCTTACCTGCTCCTGAGACGGATTGATATGTCGCAACCCTCACACTTTTTACTCCAAACCTGTCGTGAATCGGTTTTATCGCTACAACAAGCTGTATAGTTGAACAGTTTGGATTTGCAATTATTCCCTTCTTTATATCTTTTATTCTGTGAGGATTTACTTCTGGAACTATAAGAGGGACATCATCATCCATTCTCCATCTTGATGAATTATCTATCACCACCGATCCATTTGCAGCAAAAAGGGGAGCAAAGATTCCGCTCACAGCTGAGCCTGCAGAGAAAAGAGCTATATCTACTTTCGGGATATTACCTTCTTTTAAAGCTAAAACCTTCACTTTTTCTCCATTAAATTCTATCTCCTCCCCCTCTGATCTTTCCGAAGCAAAAAGAAAAAGTTCCTTTACAGGGAACTTTCTTTCTTCAAGAATCTTTACCATTTCCCTTCCGACAACTCCCGTCGCTCCCACTACTGCAACCGAATACATACTTGAAATTTAAGAAGCAAACTTTTATGTGTTCATTTTTTAAGAAATTGTTGAGATATAAAATGAAAAAATCTCCTACTTATTTTTTGATCTTACTTATTTTTTGATTCGGAAGTCTTAATTAAGGCTTGAGTATTTTTTATTAAGACTTGCCCCTCTATTATAGGTTTTATTTTTTTCAGAGCTTTTTTTAGCTTTTGTTTTGCTCTTTGTTCTATTTGTCTTACCCTCTCTTTTGTCATATTAAGCTGCAAGCTTACTTCGTCCAATGTTGCTTCCTTCCCATTTGAAAGTCCTCCTCTAAATTCTATCACCTTCCTCTCCTTAGATGATAGAACACTCATCAATATGTTTCTTATAATAAAACATAAATCTTTCTTTTCAAGGTTATCAAGGACCTCATCGGTAGAGCTTATTAAGTCATCGGGAACTATGTCTTGAGGTTTTGAGTTTTCATCTTCATCCGGTCTTTTTCCATCAAAAGGAATTGGTTCCTTTAGTAGCCTCATAACAACCTCGACCTTGTCAACTGGTAATTTGAGATGCTCAGATACCTCATATGGAGTCGGATCCCTTCCATTTTCTTGAAAGAACTTTCTTAAAAATCTGGAAACCTTGTTATACATTTCAACTATGTGCCCCGGCATTCTGACAGGATGGATTGTGTCATTTACGACCTTCAAGATAGCTTGTCTTATCCAGGGAACCGCATAAGTTGAAAATTTAGTTCCTTTTCTCCAATTGAATTTTTCTATTGCCCGAGCAAGGGCTATATTCCCCTCCTGAATAAAATCTAAAAATTCAACATTTGGTAAATAATACTTTTTTGCAACCGTGACCGCTAATCTGAGATTTGATAAATATATTTTGTTTGTGTCAACCTTCATCTTTCTTGATATTTCCTCAACACGAGATAAAACCTCCTTTGCTCTTTTTAACTCTTCATCTTTCAAAACCAGAGCCGGATTTGATTTTGTTTTCCCTTCAAACCAGTTGATTATGTGAGATTTTATATGGTGGATAAACTCAAGGGTAACTTCTATCTCTTTCATAAGTTCGGATATTTTTTCAAATTGCTTCTGAACCTTTTTTGTATTTCCGACCTCGGAGAAAAACTTTGCTATTTTGTAGTAATTGACCATTTTTGCAATAGATGTTTTTATCTTTGCAGCAATCTCCTCTCTTTTCCTTCTGTTAGATTTTTTATCTATATCTCCCCAGTCGGATTTCGTTATATCAAAAAATTCTGACGGGAAAACCGCAGTTTCAATCATCTCTGATAGTATCCTTTCAAGCTCTCTCCACGCCTCCGGTAATGACATAAGTTCACAAAAAATAGATATAATATATTCTTCATTTCTACGAAATAACTCCCTTTCTTCTTTTGGAGACAAAAGCTTTGACGAGCTAAGCTGTGAAAAATATTTTGTAATGTAATCCCTATCTTTAAAATGAGACTTCCTTATTCTCTTCTGCATGATTAAAACCTCCTTTATTTTTCTTTGTTCCTTTTTGCTCTTTTCTTTTTTTCTCCTTTTTATCTTTTTTCTTTTCTCCTATTTATTTTTTCTCCCCTTGGTTTTACACCTTCAAGTATTGATAGCTTACGCAAGAGCAAGTTGTATCTTTGCTTTTTGATAGGGTCATGTGGAGCTTCTTTTGCAAGCTGAGCAAGCTCACGCCTTATACTTTCTATTGCAACTCTTCTCAAAGTGCTTTCAAGTAGTTCCTCCCAACCAATATCCGGATAATCTTTATGCTCAATTATAAGTTCCAACATTAATCTCCTTTCCTCCTCACCTGCAAGAGATAAAGCAAGTTCTACATTACCTCCTGCATCAAATATTGTCTTTAGAGCAGATTTCACCTCAACAGAGCTTATATAATCCATATAGTCCTTTATGTATCTGAGCGCTTCCTCTTTATTCAAGGCAAACCTTAAAATCTCAAGCTCATATTCTGGGATATTTAGCTCTCTCTTTTTCGAAATAACTGGCTTTGCAAGCTTTTTCACATCTGCTCTAAATGCAGATGGAGATATACCAACCTTTTCACATATTTGTCTTATGTATATTTCAGCTTGAGTTTGTGATTCATAAAAGATAATGGAGATTAATTCCTGAATACGTGATATGGCTCTTGCGAGCTGAACAGTATCTTTACTTTGCAACGCAGGTAGAAGTAAAAGTTCAGATGCAAAGATTACCCCATCCTTTACCTCAAGTTCCTGAACATCACCACCCTTTGATATAAAAGAATCAGGATCTTCACCTTGTGGCAATACACAGATCTTCGGAATTATTCCCGCTCTGAGGAAGATTTCAAGGTTTTTGAGTGAAGCCTTACGCCCAGCATCATCACCATCAAACATAAAAATTATATCGGTAGCCAATTTTTTCAGAAAACTTATGTGAGAAGGAGTTATTGCTGTTCCAAGACAACTTATTGAATATTTCAATCCAACCTGATGTAAAGATATTACATCAAAGTACCCTTCCGCTATTATACATCTCCCGTAAAGTCTCATTTCATCAAGAGCTTGAACGAGACCAAAAAAACTTTCTCTCTTTTTGAAAACGGGACTTTCAGCAGAGTTTATGTATTTCGGAGAAACTGTATCGTCTAACACTCTCCCTCCAAAAGCTATGACTTCTCCTTTTGTATTTGTAATAGGAAAAATAATTTTTTTCCTGAAAATCAGAGCCAATGAGTTTTCTACTTTTCTTATATTCCCCGTAAGTGTTAAAATTTCCGGCTCAAATCCTTCCTTCACGAGCATGTTAGGAATAATGAAAGGATCAGCGGGAGCAAAACCTATCGCAAAATGATCCCACATATCTTCTCTTATCTTTCTTGATTTAAGATACTCCCTTGCAACCTCTCCATCTTTGCTCTTGAAGAACTTCCTGAAAAGAAACAACATATGAGCGTTTGCCTGGATTATCTTCCTCTTTTCCGACCAACTCTCCTTGCTTATATCTACTACTAAATCCGGATAATATCTTTCAGCAAGAAAATTTAGAGCCTCTTGAAAAGACAAATTCTTTATTTTTGCAATAAATGTAATTACATTTCCACCTGTTCCGCATCCGAAGCAGTTGAAAACTTTCTTATCTTCTCTGACGCGCATAGAAGGTTTAGTATCCGGATGAAACGGACACAAACCATACCAATCCTTACCTACCTTTTTCAGAGAGACATATTCAGAAATGACTTCAAGTATATCTACTCGCTCAAGAATTTCTCTTACTATGTCTTTCTTCACAAACTCCATTTTTTGCCACTCCCTTTTATTTTTTCATTTTCTTTTTTATTTTATATTTTCTTTCCTAATTTCTTTTTCTTTCTTATCTTCTTTTATTATTTCATCTATCGCATTACAATTTTTTTACCTTCTTTACATTTTTATTTTCTTTTTTTACATTTTGCATTTTTCCTCAAAAATAAATATAAATTCATTATTTCTTAACATATGTTGAAAAACAACAGAACTAAAATTAACAATTTGAGAATAAATTTTCAATTTTTTGAACAATCTTTGTTTATTGTGGAATAAAAATATCAAGTTGAAGGAGTTTTTCTGATTTCCGAAGAAATTGACGACCTTAATATAGTTATATTTTTTGTGTGCCTTTCACATCCCTCAAACTCAAAAATCAAATTTCCATCTTGATCCTGATGAACAAAAATCTTATGAGGAACTTTTGAACATGCAGGGAAAAAACTTTTTGAGAAATTCAAAATTTCATCTTTTTTTCCTTCAGGAAAAGTAGCTCTCACGCTCATTACCTTGCATTTTCTTCCGCTCAAAAATTTTCCTTCAAAAAATTCAAGTGATTTCAAAAATACAAATCCTCCCGCTGAACAAAATATTGCGACCAGAAAATATCCGCTACCTACTATTATCCCTAATGCCCCACAGAACCATATCAAAGAAGCGGTCGTTAGCCCCTCAATCCATTCCCCCCTCCTTATTATTGTCCCAGCCCCTAAAAAGCCTATCCCTGTTGCTATGTTTGATGCTATCCTCAAAGGATCCCCTCCCACAACTTTACCAAGTTCAAAAGAAAAAAAAGAAAAAAGTGATGAGCCTACTGTGACAAAGACCAAAGTTTTCAACCCCGCAGGTTTTGCAAGAAGTTCCCTTTCAAGTCCTATTATTCCCCCGCTTATTGTTGCAGAAATAAGCAAAAGAAAAAATTTCAGAAACCAGCTAAAACTTATTTTCAAATCTGGAAAAAGTTCATATATATCAACCATCAAAAAAATATTTTACTGACAACAATTTAATATATTCTGAATTCCCACAATATAAATTTTATTTTGCCACCGAGACCAAAATTCATAAGTTCTGCCATCAAATTCTTTTCCTTCCCCTTCTCAACTGCAAGATAAATTTGGCTTTTAGATTTATCTGCAAAACTTTTCAGTAATTTGAAATCAAGTTCTTTCTCATCTAAAACTATGATAACTTTACCAACTTCAAACCCAGAACTCTTTATTATCAAATCTGGTTGTATTTCTGTTTTTTCCGTCTGAGCAATTTCAGGAGTTTCACATTTCATACCTCTTTCGTAAAGTCTCTTCCCAATAAATTCTTTTATAACCTCTTTCAAAAAAATCTTCTTTTTTTCTTCCTCCATCAAAAATAAAATTCTGATTTGATCGATCATTTTTTTGATTTTTTGTAAAAATAGTAGCGCAAGTTGTAATTTGATTTTCAGTGTATTACGGAGAATTTGGAGGAAGATTTATTCCAGAGACTTTATTTTTTGCTCTTGAAGAGTTAGATAAAGCATTTGAGAAAGCTATAAGAAGTAAAAAATTTATCCTGACATGGAAATATTATCTTCAAAGATATGCTGGAAGACCTACCCCACTTTTTTTTGCTGAAAATTCCTCTCGCAAGCTTGGTATAAAGCTTTACATAAAAAGAGAAGACTTATTGCATACAGGAGCTCACAAAATAAACAACACCATTGGTCAATGTCTTCTTGTGAAACTCATTTTGAAAAAAGATAGAGTTATAGCTGAAACAGGGGCTGGACAGCACGGGGTAGCAACTGCAACCGCTTGCGCCCTCTTTCAGCTAAAATGCACAATATACATGGGAGAAAAAGATGTAGAAAGGCAAAAAATAAATGTCCTCAGAATGAAACTTTTAGGTGCAGAAGTTATACCAGTAAAATCTGGAACAAAAACTCTAAAAGATGCAATAAATGAAGCTTTAAGAGATTGGATAACAAATGTCAGAAACACTCATTACGTTTTAGGTTCGGTTGTTGGACCTCATCCATTCCCAAAAATTGTTGCTTTCTTCCAATCAATAATAGGTCAGGAGGTAAAAGAAGAAATAAAGAAAATAGAAGGAAGGTTACCCGATTTTATAGTAGCATGCGTTGGAGGAGGTTCAAACGCAATCGGAATTTTCAAACCATTCCTCAAAGACAAAAAAGTTGAACTTATCGGAGTGGAAGCAGCAGGAGATGGGAAAAATCATGCGGCAAGCTTAACAAAAGGTATCCCAGGAGTCTTTCACGGAGCTAAAACTTATGTCCTACAAGACGAAGATGGACAAATAATTCCAGCTCACTCAATAGCACCAGGACTTGACTATCCAGCAGTTGGTCCGGAGCATGCATATCTCAAAGAGTCAGGAAGAGTAAAATATTACGCAGTTGGAGATGATGAAGCAATAGAGGGATTTGAATTTCTTTCAAAAACAGAGGGAATAATTCCTGCCCTTGAACCTGCACATGCCATCGGATGGATAATAAAAAACGCAAAGGATCTAAAGGGAAAAATCGTTGTTCTCAACCTCTCTGGAAGAGGAGATAAAGACCTCGGAATATACTCAGAATATATTTCAAAAAAATCAAAATAACTTGTCTCTCAATACTCACAAATCAATTTTCACACTATAGATGTTAAAAATATGGAAAGGAAAATATCTACGATTGGAACAAAAACAGCTTTTCCTCCAAAGAACATTCCTAAAACACCGCTAAAAAATACTCCGAAAGATATTATAAGTGAGAACAAAAAGAATTTTTGTGGAGATTCAAGTAAATAAAAATCCATACTTTTTGATGAAACAAGAAATTTTTTTCTTTCAGGTAATTTTTCTAATTTTGAAAACTTACCTGAGGGAGATATTAAAAAAATTCTTTGCTCACCATCTTTCATCTTCTTTTCGTATATGAGTTCTTTTTGTGGCGATATATATATTGATATCGTTTGATTTTTTGACTTTTTATCAGAAAGTTTCTTTTTGGCTTTTCCAGAAACATAAAATAATGGAGAAAATAAAAGAGAAGAAATGAAAAAAATTAATGCGCAAAAAAAGAATAATCTCTGGGGTCTCAAACCGAAACTCATAAGATAAAAAAATTTTTTTCTCTTTGAAACGGAAAATTTCAGAACCGAAATCGGTATAGACAAAAAAAATACATATGGGAAATATGAAATCAAAGACAAGATAAAAACTTCGTCAAGATTTTTCAAACCTCTCTCAACAGCATCAAGCAACTCTATCTGCGAAATAACTATAACAAAAACGGCAGATATAAGAAAGGAAAACAAGTAAGTTCTCAAAATAAAGATTTTAACGAGTGTTCTCATCTTTTGGAGCTTAAAGTTTTTTTCAGCTAATTTTATGAAAGAATTTCTTTAAGATATAAAGCATCGTGTTCAAGAGATGGGCTCTCACATATTATAATTCCACTCGCTCCACTTTCTTTTAGAGCTTTCGCGAGCCCTTTCACATCAAATCCTGACTCAGAAAAGTTAAGATGTCTTTTTTCACCATTTTCATCAAATTCAATACCTTCTACATGACAGTGCATATCTTTTAAAGCCCAATCTCCGAGCTCGCTATGTATCTTCTCAAGAACTTTCATAAATCCATCATATCCGTTTATTTCACCCCGTGAGCGGGAGTAAATGTGAGCAAAGTCAATGCAAGGTTTTAGTCCCTTAACCTCTTTGACAAGTCTTATTATTTCGTCAAGGGAACCAAACTGATAAGTTTTACCCGCAGTTTCAGGTCGGATCTCAACATTATATCCTCTTTTTCTTGCAATGAAAATTATTTTTGACAAAGATTTTTTCACTCTCTGGAAAATCACCTCCGGATCTTCCCCCTTGTAATATGCAGGATGGAAAGCAATTGATTTTATACCAACTTTTGATGCCACATTCAATGTCTTCAAAATCATCTGTTCAGAACTTACTAATTTTTCAGGATTTCCAAGATTTATATAATATGGAGCATGAGCCGTTAATATAACTCCAAATTTTTCCGCATATGCTTTAACAGAATTTTCCTGTTCATCATTTTTAAGATAAATTCCCCTTACGAACTCAATCTCCATAGAATCTAATCCTAACTCTCTTATTTTTCTTATCCCGGCAGAAGTTAGATCTTCTCCATCGTAAGGTTGTGTTGAATGAGGGATTCCAGCGGTTCCAATAAGAAATCTTGAAGACATACTTTACTATTTTCCTCCTCCTCCCTCAAACATTCTCAAAAATCTTTCTATATCTTTTGCGAGCTCAATATCTTTGTGAGTTATTGCATTCTCTGAGTGCGTCATAAGTTTTACCTTTATTCTTTTGTATCCAAATTCAATATCCGGATGATGAAAATGTGCTTCCGATATCCCAGCTATAAGATTTATCACCATCATGGTTTCTTTGAAATTTTTTGTCTCAATATCTCTTGTTATATATTTTCCATCATATTTCCACTTTGGTATCTCTTTGCTCAAAATATCTTGAATCTCATTTTCTGATAACCTCATATTTTTTCTCTTTTTCTCAAAAAATCATTATAACCTAATCTTTTCAGAACTGAGAAGATGATTTTACAGAAAAAGGACTCAAAAGAAAACGAAGCCTTTATTTTAAATATGGGCAAAACCAAATTTTGAGAAATCAACAAAAAGAAGATGAAAAATAATGAGACAAAAATGTGGATAAAAATAAGAGCGTTAAGAATCATAAATAGGATAAAATCCGCTTTCAGGAATCAGGATGTAATTTTTACTTTGAAGCTATCAGCGGTAGCAGCTGCATCATTAGCTTTATCTAACATTCATAACTTTTTTGGAACTATGATGGTCGGACATATAGGAGACAAAGCAGCAGAACAAATATCAGCTATGGGTATAGCTCTTATAACTATGCTCACATTTTCTGCCCCTATGAATGCATTTGGGTCATCTTCACAATCTCTCATCTCGCAACTTTGGGGAAAAGGTAAAAGAAGAGAGGCTTTCATTTCTTTCAAATCAGCCCTCCTGACATCTTTTGCTTTGAGCTCCCTTATGTGTATATTAGTTTTTATATTTGGAGAGTGGTTTATGAAAATTATAGCACCATCTCAAAAAGTTGCAGATTACGGGAAAAAATTCCTGTTCATAAGGATATTAGGATTGCCTGCAACAGCCATAACTTTTGTTATGAGAGGTCTGTTTGATGCAATCGGAAAGCCAGAGGAACATCTGAAATTCAATGCATACTCAACCTTGGTGTGCATAACTTTGTCTTATTTTTTTATTTTTGGAATTTTTTTCCCAAGAATGGAACTTTATGGGTTTGCTCTGGCTTCTACCATATCATCTTTTGTAGCAGCAGTTCATGGAGCTTTTCTCATAAGACCTTACATAAAGGAGTATTTTTCTCCACAAGACATCTCTGATATAAAATACAGAGAAGACATGCTGAAATTTGCTTTAAAGAATTTGAAAATATCAATACCTGCTTTTTTTGCACAGTTTATAGCTTCTGTGAGCTTTCTTCTTTTCATTTGGTTTTCAGGATTACCTGGAGTAGAACATCAAGCTGTTTCTTTTATTTTAGTGAATATAATTGGAGTGATAATGCTGCCAGCTATGGCTATTGGTGTTTCTCTTGCCGGAATGGTTGGACGCCTTATGGGGCAGAACGAAATGAAAAGAGCAAAAAAAATTCTTCAAGATATGATAATAGTAATAGGAACAGCATCTTTTGCCTTATCTTTTCTGATGATTATATTCCCTGAAACATCTATGAGAATTTTTTCAAATCAGAAAGAAGTAATAGAAGAAGGGAAAAAGACAATACTTACTTTCTCTCCTTCAATAATATTCATAACTCTCGGGATCTTAATAATAAACACGCTAATAGGAGTAGGAGATACCAAATTTGTTGTCAAAGTTGAATCAATTCTTCACTTTCTCTTTTTCATACCTTCACTTTTTCTATTCGGAACTGTACTCAAAAGCAAATCAGTTGTTCTATGGCTCATAATATCAATATACTTCGCTCTCCTATTTTTTATTCTACTTTTGAGAGTAAAATCTGGAAAGTGGATGAAAAAACTTACATAAATATGTTAAAAATCAAAAAGCGTTTTCAATATGTTCTATCTTTACATCATCATAAGCAATTTCAACTGATATAACATCAAATCTTATGTTGAGATTTTTAATTTCAAAATCGTGGATTTTATGATATAAAAATAAAAACTCTTCTGCAACTCTCATTATCTTTTTGATTTTTCTTTCATCTACTGCTTCCTCGGGGTGTCCAAATAAACTTTGCTTTCTGGTTTTAACTTCAACAAAACATAAATATTTTCTATCAGGAGAAATAGCTATTATATCTATCTCACCAGAGCGAGTTCTAAAATTTTTTTGTACTATGGTATAGTTTTTCTGTTGGAGATATTTTTCTGCCAAATTTTCACCTAAAATTCCTGTCTCTTTTTTTAGACCTCTGACTTGTATTTTTCTTCCCACTCTTCCCAATCTGGTGTGAAGTATCTCAATCTCACTTTTTTGTATTCTTTCGTAGATACAAGACCGGCATAGTTTTTAATTCCTGTTTCCTCTGACATTTTCTTGATAACATAATTTGCTTCTTCTTCATCTCTTGCATGAATCATAGTAAATATTGAGTATGGCCAAGATGGGTAAGTCGGTCTTCTATAACAGTGGCTAACACTTCTGAATGAGGCAAATTTCATTCCAACTGAATCTATATATTCATCTGGACCTGAGACCTCCCACACAGCCATGACATTATATTTAAAACCTGCTCTTTTGTGGTAAAGAATTGCAGCGTATCTTCTTATTTTTCCTTCTGCTCTGAACTTCTCATACCAAGATTTAAGTTCATCAAATGAGAAATTATACTTTTCAACTATTCTGGCAAATGGTTCCCTTTCGGGAAAAATGTTCTCTTGAAGAGCTAAAATTGCCGGTATCTCATCAGGAGAAACTCCATTTGATTTCCTTTCTTGCTCAGTATAATACCTATACTTTTCTTCACCTGCTGGATCTTCCTCACCTGTCATATCTAAAACAACACCGATTTTATAAAGCTTTATTGTGGGTAGCATTATCATCTCATCTGCTCCGCTTATTTTTTCAAGAATTTTCACTGTTTTTTCAAGTCCTATTTTTGAATTTGGAGGAACCGCAATAGTGAACCATATATTAAATTTGTGATTTCTTCTGTAATTATGGCTAACGCCCGGATGCTGATTTATAACTCTTGCAGCAAAATCTTCTTTTTCTTTTCTCACCTTTGCAGCAACAAGCGTAGATTTGTACCCCAAAGACCTTGTGTCAAATATTGCACATATTTGCCTTATAATTCTTTTTTCAAAGTTCTCTCTCACAAAGTCTATAACTTCATCCTCATCTAAACCTACCATCTCACCTATTTTTTTGAATGGTCTCCACTCAAAGGGAAAATCTGACTGAATTATGTTCAAAACTTTTTTTCTCCTCTGCTCTTTATCTTCATTAACCAACACCATAGAAAAATTTTAGTTAGTTTATTCTTTATATGAAGAAATTTTTTCAGGTTTTTCAAAATCTTACGAATAGTAAAACTATGTTATTAATATTCTTATCTTTATCTTATGGTAAGAAAAATAGTTGTAGCCTTTGGTTTGTTGATTTTCATATATTCTCTTTTTGAAGTATTGAGATCCTTCAGAGTAATTCAGGAGAGATTTATAAGTATTTTTGAAGGTAAAATTGTATCAAAGGTTAGTTTGGAGGCAAAGGAAGCAGTTTTCAAAGATGATATAGCTTATGCGAGCGAGGTTGATTTATCTTTCGGGGCAGAAAATATAGGAGATGTAAAAGTTTTTGCAGATAAATCAACATACAACATAAAAAAAGGAATAATAGAGCTTTTTGGAAATGTCAAGTTCAAAAGTGAAAAGATATACGCAGAACTTGATAGAGCAAAAGTATTTCTTGACCAAAATTCCCAAAAAATCAGAAAAATAGATGGTTCAGGAAATGTTTTCATAAACTACGAGAACACAAAAGAAGTTAGAGCAAAAAATATTCAGATATATCCTGAAAAAAATGAAATAATTCTTTCAGGAGATCCTATTTTGAAAACCGGAAACATAACAATAAGAGCAGAAAAAGTAAAAATAATTATTAGTTCAGGCGATGTAGAATTTGAAGGAGTAAAAGCTCAAATAAAAGAAAACAAAATAAAAGAAAACAAAGAAAAATAAAAAACAAAGAAAGAAAAGCGGAAAGATATAAAAAATGGAATTTTCGGTCATTTATGATTTTACTTTGATAACGGAATATGATGTATATCTTTTCAGAGAGGGAACTCATACAAAATTATATCAAAAGCTCGGAGCTCACATTGTTGAATTTGACGGAATTCAGGGAGTTCATTTTGCAGTTTGGGCTCCGAACGCTGAATATGTCTCCGTAATCGGAGATTTCAACGGGTGGAACAAATCTTCTCACCCACTGAAAAAAAGAGAAGATGATTCAGGTATTTGGTTCGGATTCATTCCGGGAATCAAAAAAGGTTCTCTGTACAAATACTACATAGTAAGAGGGAATTACAAAATAGATAAAGCCGACCCTTTCGCATTTTTCTGTGAAAAACCCCCAAAAACCGCATCTATAATCTGGAATTTTGATTATAAATGGGGAGATGATGAATGGATAAAAAACGGAAGAAAAAAATTTAATTCGTTGAGATCTCCAATCTCAATTTATGAAGTCCATATAGGTTCTTGGAGAAGAGTTCCAGAAGAGGGAAACAGATTTTTAACTTACAGAGAATTGGCTCACTACCTCGTTGAGTACATAAAAGAAATGGGATTTACTCATGTTGAATTCTTGCCTGTAATGGAACATCCTTTTTACGGCTCCTGGGGCTATCAGATAACATCATATTTTGCTCCAACCTCAAGATATGGAATCCCGGAGGATTTTATGTTCCTTATAGATTTCCTTCACCAGAACAACATTGGAGTTATTCTTGATTGGGTTCCATCGCATTTTCCACAAGATGGGCACGGTCTTGCTTTTTTTGATGGAACACACCTTTATGAGTACGAAGATCCGAGAAAAAGGTATCATCCAGACTGGGGGAGCTTTATTTTTGATTATTCAAAAGGAGAGGTCAGATCTTTTCTTTTAAGTTCTGCTCATTTTTGGATTGAAAAGTATCACGCAGATGGTTTGAGAGTCGACGCGGTCGCTTCAATGCTTTATCTTGACTATTCAAGAAAGCCTGGAGAGTGGGTTCCAAATATATATGGAGGTAAAGAAAATCTTGAAGCTATTGATTTTATAAAAAAACTTAATGAGACAGTTTTTAGAGATTTCCCCGATGTCCAGATGATAGCAGAGGAATCAACGGCTTGGCCAGGAGTTTCTCGTCCGACTTATGTTGGAGGATTAGGTTTTAGTATGAAGTGGAATATGGGTTGGATGCACGATACACTATTTTATTTCTCAAAAGATCCAATCTATAGAAAATACCATCATGACAAAATAACTTTCAGTATATGGTATGCCTTCTCGGAAAATTTTGTTTTACCTTTGTCTCACGATGAGGTGGTTCATGGTAAGGGGTCTTTGATTACGAAGATGCCCGGTGATGATTGGCAGAAGTTTGCAAATTTAAGACTTCTATTTGGTTATATGTGGTTTCATCCAGGAAAAAAACTTCTTTTTATGGGCGGTGAGTTTGGGCAGTGGCGGGAGTGGAATCATGATAGCTCTTTGGATTGGCATCTTCTTGATGATGAAAAAAATCCTCTTGCACATTTCCATAAAGGACTACAAAGATGGATAAAAGATTTGAATAGAGTATATATAAGTGAGCCGGATTTATATGAATTTGATTTTGAGCCATCCGGTTTTGAATGGATAGATTTTAACGATGTTGAAAAAAGTATAATTTCTTTTTTAAGAAAGGGTAAAGAATATTGTTTTCTTGTTGTATGCAATTTTACTCCTGTTCCAAGGTTCAATTACAGGATAGGGGTACCATTTGAGGGTTTTTGGGAGGAGATATTAAATAGTGATTCTGAGTTTTACGGAGGAAGTGGATTGGGGAACATGGGTGGAGTTTTTGCAGAAAAAATAAAGTTTCACGGGAGAGATTTTTCTGTTTCTATCACTTTGCCTCCTCTTTCTATTTTGGTTTTCAAACATAAATTTTTTACTTTACCGTCTGAGAGGTAAATGTGAAGATTACAAAGCTAATTTCCTATATCTTTTCGGAAGTGGGAAAAAGGGAATTTTATCTTTTCTTCAATTATACTGTACGAAACTTTCCGGGCTTCCTCCCTATTTTTGCCAAGTCCGACTATATTTAAAACTCTTCCACCTGTTGATATTATTTTTCCGTTTTCCCTCTTTGTTCCGGCGTGAAAGATAATAAAATTTCCTCCTTCTTCATCTCCTTCAATTTTTATTTCTATTCCTTTTTTATATTTTTGCGGATATCCTTCTGCCGCCATAACTACACACAAAGCATGTTTTTTCTGCTCTATTTTATCTGGTAGTTTCCCTTCAAGAGCATTTGTTATGAGTTCAAAGAAATTCTGTTCTATTGATGGGAGTAAAACCTGAGCTTCTGGATCCCCAAATCTTACATTAAATTCAAGAACATATGGTTCTCCATTGTGAATCATTACTCCTACATATAGAATTCCTGAAAAAACTATGTTTTTTTCTGTTAGTGTTTTCATGAGAGGTGAAACTATTGATTTTTCAATTTTTTCTTTGAGTTTTTCATCCCCGTATTCAACAGGGGTGTATGAGCCCATTCCACCTGTATTTGGACCTTTGTCGTTATCAAGTAATCTTTTGTAGTCTCTTGCGAATCCGAGCGTTCTGAAATTGTTTTCCGAACAAATTGCAAAATAAGAGATTTCTTTCCCTTCTAAAAACTCTTCAACCACGATTTCATTCCCTTCGTCTCCAAATTCTCTTTTTATAAAGATTCTCTCTATCGCTTCTTCAATTTCTTTTTCGTTTTTGCATACAAAAGTTCCTTTCCCTGCGCAAAGACCTGATGCTTTTATAACAACTGGTGGATTAAGTTTTTTAGGAGAAAATTTTCCTTTTTGAAAATCTTGAAGCGAGAAAATTTGGAATTTTGCTGTTGGGATTCCTGCTTCTTCCATTATTTTTTTTGCGAATGATTTTGAAGCTTCAAGTTTTGCAGCCTCCTTTTGCGGACCAAAGCAGAGTCTTCCTTGTTTTTGAAGTTCATCTACTACTCCGTAAGCGAGCGGATTTTCTGGTCCGACAACTACGAGGTCTATTTTGAGTTCTGCACATATTGAAGCAACTTCATACGGATTTTCTGGGTTTATTGTTGTAAGGTTTATTCCTATTTTTTCTGTTCCGCCGTTTCCGGGAGCAAAAAATATTTCAGCTTCTTTATAATCTTTTTTTAGCCTCCAACCTATCGCGTGCTCTCTCCCTCCTCCTCCAAGAACAAGAATCCTCACTATTATTTTCTATTTATTTTTTAAAGATTTGTTTTGTGAAAAGCAGTTTTTTATCTGAAAAATCTTGTATCCAAAAACACTATCCTGTAAAAGCCAATAACGAGAACTTAAATTTTAAAATAAGGTAAGAAAAAATAGTGAAAAATAATGGGAAATAAAAAGAAGTTTGAGGTGCTTTCATCGCACCTGCTGAAAGTTCCAGAGAAAGCATTTCTTACAAGTTTTTCAAAACTGGTAGATATTATAGCATCTTTTTTAAGTTTTGTGGAGAAAAAATTAAGGGACAAATCCTTGAAAGATAAAAAGAAAAATAAAAGAGAAGAGGGAACAAGAAGAAAAAAAGATAAAAGTAATAATACAAATGATTTTTTAGATGTTGTGAAGTTTTCGGGAATAATTTACGGAGCAATATCTTCTGCAATTTTCAAAATGATAGGTTGGAGAAGAATATTTTTAATTCCCGTAGAAATTCTCGTGATTTTTCTGATCGCAACAGCCGTAGCGGTAAAAATTTCTTATGATCTTGGTTTTAATCCAAAAGATGAAAAGGAAAAAATGTTCATATTGGAATGTGTTTTGAGTAGTATGAATATGAAGAAAATAATGAAAGAGAAATTTTTTCTTGATAATTTGACTGCAAACAAAAAAATTATAGAGAGCATTTATGATGAGATTGAGAAAAAATATAAAGAAAGAGTAGAAAAAATGAGAAGAAAATTTAAAACACAAAAGATTTAAAGCAAAAATCAAAATTCACTAATTTCAGGATACATCAACACCTTCAAGCATTATTGATGGCATTGATATTTTACCTTCAATTGAAAAATCGTCAAATATAACTGGGTTTTTCAGAAGCTCAAATATGTTTCCTGATATTGTTGTATTTTTGAAACCTTTTCCAGTTGCGGGTATATATCCTCTACATCCTACTGAAAAATCTCCTTTTATCGGGTCGCTCGTGTGCAAACCAATTATTTCTAAAACCACAATTGTGTCGCCGTAAGAATAATAATTTTCCTTCTTCTCTCTTCCGGGCATTACAACTAATGATGATGGATTGGGAACAGGAGGAGAAAGTGGATTAGGTCTTACCGCACAACTTGTATTATCTACTTTTAATTTCTTCGCAGAAAGAGTGTGAGTTATGAAGTTTTCTACAACTCCTTTTCTTATTATTGCAAAATTCCTTTTTTCCTCACCTTCATCATCAAAATATCTTATTCCAGGGGCAAATCTTATCTCATCTTGAATTTTCTGAAATTCTTGAAACTCAGATTTTATAATTTCGTCTCTTACGGGATGAGCAAGCTCAAAAATTGAAATCTCATCTCCAAAAAATTTTTTCCCCATATCTTTTTCTGAAAACTTTGATAGTCCCGCTAAAATTCTGTCAGCTGAAAAATTCTCCATTAAAAACTCTATAATTTGGGACGCTATTTTCGGAGGAAAAATAACCTTGTATTTCCCTGGTTTTAATTTAACTTCTTCAAAGTTGAACTCACTCAAAACCTCTTGAGCTATCTTTTCTGGTAAGATTTTATTTGGTGAAAGAAAAGATTTTGAAAAATACACGACTTGTTTTTGTCCGTTTTTTTCTCCTCCTATTGATCCATACATAAAATAAATTGATTTTTCTTCGCTGACATCCATACCATAGGAGTTTATTATTCTTCTTTTCTGAGTTGCTTGCCCTGATGATATTTTATCTACCATTATCTTGAATTTAGCATTTTCCCTAAGTATCTGCAAGAGTTCATCTATCTTTTCTTTTTCCCAACCTTTCTTTATTCTTATTTTTTCGTCTACTGCAATTTTTGTTTTGAACTTTTTTTTATTTTCTGGTATTTCCAATTTTTCATCAGCCCTTGGATAATCAAGTATGATTTGATTTTTTCTCCCTATACCTTTACTTAAATCTTGTGCAGCAAATCCTGATTTTTTTCCATCAGAAAATCTTATTGCAACCGATAATTTTTCTCTTTCTCTTTTTGATTTTTCTTCACCACCTTCTTCATATATGAACTCTTCTGCTCTTTCTTCGTAAATAAATACATCCCACCGTTTAAATTTTTTCAGATCCGAGATAATATCTTTTATTCTCATTTTTTTTAGATTTTATTTATCTTGCTTTAATCAAATTATATTTAGAATGCAAAAAAAGTAACCAATCAATATGAAAGAAATTTAGGTATATTAAGAGAAACAGAAGATAATTTACAAAATTTTATTTTGTAGTAGAAAATAAAGCAGAACCTTCCGAATAATTTATGGGGTATGAGGAAGGTAAAAATAGCACTTTTAGGTTGTGGTAATGTTGGAAAATATCTTGTCAAGAATATTTTTGAACTTAAAGATTTGATAAGGTTAAAATATGGAATTGATTTGGAGATAGTCAAAATTCTCGTAAGAGATAAAAAGAAACCAAGAACCGTTGATGGATTCAAAATTCCGCAGGAACTTTTCACTGTGCATTTTTCTGATATAATAAAAGCTGACCCTGAAATTATTGTTGAACTTATAGGAGAGGTAGAATCTGCTCGCACATTCATAAGAGAAAGTTTGAAACATGGGAAAAAAATCGTCACAGCAAATAAATTTGTACTCTCATTAGATGACGAAATATTTGGTGACCCAAATGTTTTCTTTGATGCCTCCGTTGGGGGAGGAATACCTATAATAAGAACAATTCAAAATGCCATACCAGATGAAATAGACGAAATTGTAGGAATATTAAACGGGACAACCAACTATATTTTGTCCTCTATGGAATCTGGGCTTGAATTTTCGGAAGCTTTGGAACAAGCAAAAAAACTTGGATACGCCGAACCAGACCCATCTTTTGATATAAACGGAACAGATGCTGCACAAAAAATTTGTATATTGACCGCAATTTGCTTCGGAGTGAGAGTCAAACCTGATGATATTCTGAAAGAAGGAATTACCTCTGTTGAAAAGATAGATATTGAATTTGCAAGAGAGTTTGGATATGCAGTAAGAGGAATTGCCATTTCAAGAAGGAAAATTTACGACGGAGAAGAGAAATTAGAGGTCGCAGTTTATCCTGCTCTTGTTCCATATGATTCACCCATCTCTCAGGTTAAGGGTAATCTTAATGCGGTCGTGATAAAAGGAAGAAGGTTAGGAGAGCTATTTTTGAAAGGACAGGGAGCAGGAGGGGATCCTACATCAATTTCTGTGCTTTCTGATATAATTGAAGCATCACTATACCCAAAAAATTCATTTCGTAAGTCATTTCAATCTCCCCAAGGCAAAGTTATCCAGCAACATATGATGATTTCAAAATTCTATGTTAGATTGAGAGTTGTTGATAGACCCGGTGTTCTTGCAAAAATAGCTGATAGTTTCGGTAGAAACAATGTTTCAATAGAATCTGTCTTACAGAAGGGTAGAGGATATGGAAAGGAAGGAGTCCCTATTTTTATTATAACTCATGAGTGTGTTGAAAAGAATTTCAAAGATGCTCTCGGAGAGTGTTCAAGATTTGATGTAGTCCTTGATGCACCTTTTTATCTCAGAATATACGAATGATTTTCAAGCGTAAAAATATAAAAATAAAATTAAGTAAAAAAAACCAGATATAAAATAATAAGATGTATAATGGAACCAAAAATTAACCACAGGTGGGATCTGGGGGAGGATGAGGCAAAAAAGCTTCAAGAAGAACTTTCAAAAATGGTCAAAGAAGAAAAACTTGACTTTATTCCTCGCTTCGTTGCAGGAGTTGATATATCATATAATTTTGGCTCCGATATTCTCTTTGCAGGTGTTGTCATTTTATCTTATGAAGATTTATCAATAGTTGAAAAAGCAGTCGCAGTAAAGGAGGTAAAATTCAAGTATATTCCGGGACTTTTATCTTTTCGTGAAACTCCTGCTATTTTGGAAGCATTCAAGAAGATAAAGACAGAACCAGATATAATATTTGTTGATGGTCAAGGTATTGCACATCCGAGATTTTTTGGCATAGCCTCTCACATAGGACTCATATATGACAAACCTTCTGTGGGGGTTGCTAAATCTATTTTGGTTGGAACTCCAGATTTTATACCAAAGAAAAAATGGGAAATAGCTCCTTTACGCTTCAAAGGAAAGGTTGTAGGGTGTCTTGTTTGTACAGATGAGAAATCTCAACCTATTGTTGTTTCAGTTGGTCATAAAATAACTTTGCAAGATGCGTTAGAAATTGTCAAAAAGATGACAGCAGGTTTCAGGATTCCAGAGCCTACACGACTTGCTCATATTATAGTTAATGAAGCAAGAAGAAGATATAGTAGCAAAGGGAAAATATATTAGTAGGATTTTTGTTCACAAAATGAAAAATCGTAGGAGAATTGATAAAATTATAAATTAAATATAAAATTAAATATAAATAAAAAAAAGAAATAAAAAAAGAAAAAAATAAGCGATAAGAAAAAAGCAATAGCAGTTTTAGATGCATTTGATATATAGATTAAAGATTGAAGGTTAAAGAAATTTTTAAGTTTGACGATTATAAAGTATGTAGGGAGGGGGTGAGAGATTATGGCAGATGAGATAAAAATCAAAGCAACTCGTGAGATATCAAAAGCAGAACCTTCAAGTTTAGTCAAAAAAGATGTAGTATTCCAAAAAGTAAGCAGAGCAGATAAACCTGAAATTTCTGAGGAAGCAAAGATTTTTTCAGAATTCGTTCCAAAAGTTCTACAAGCATTAGATAAAGAAGTGGATAGAGAAAGCAAACCAGCTTCCAATTCGCAAATAGCATCATCTTTGATAGAAGAATTAGTAAAAGCTATTCTTTCAAAAAAATTTGGACGCTAATAAAATCTTTCGAAAAAATTTGGACGCTAATAAAATCTTAAACTATCCAAATAAAAATCAAACAGATTTAAGCTTTCAAGATTTCTCTGCAAATATTAAAAATCTTTCTTTTCTGAAAGAAGGGTGGAGGGGAAAAATTTTTGTTGGATTCTTTAACGAAAAGAAGGTAGCAATAAAAGTTGCAAAATCTTTTCATCTCATACAGAATATAAGAAAAGAAGCGGAAATTTTAAGACAAGTCAACGAAAAAAATATAGGACCAAAAATAATACTTTCCGGTTCAGATTTTTTTGTTATGGAATTCATAGACGGTATTCCTTTCAAAAAAATTTTAGATGAAGTCAATACTCTTTCAGATTTGTTCTTTGATATTTTGTATCAGGCTCGTGAACTTGACAGAATGAAAATATCAAAAAATGAAATGCACAAACCCTACAACAATGTTATATTTTGCGAAAAAGAAAAAAGAGTGGTGCTCATAGATTTTGAATCCTCTCAATTTACAGAAAAACCAAAAAATGTCACGCAATTTGTCTCTTTCCTTATTTCTTTCTTGAAATCAAAAGGTAGAATTTACCCACAAGAAGAAAAAACAGCAATAGAACTTATGAGAAATTACAAAAAAGATTATTCTGATGAGAATTTCAGAAAACTTTTGAACTTTCTGAAAAATTTCAGCTAAATCATAAAATTTTAGGGTTCTGATGACAATAAAGAAAATTTTTGCAGAGTTCATCATTAATTTATTATCAATTAGCTTTTCAATTATGTCTATTAATGTAGGAGAAAAAGTTCCAAGCTTTGATATAAAGGATGTAAACGGTCAAAAAGTTGAAATTGAAGAAGGTAAAAAATACATCATTTCCTTCCATAGATACATGGGTTGCGTATGGTGTCAGATGGACATAATAAAGCTCCTCAAAGAAAAAGACAAAATCAAAGAAAAAGGAGTTGAAGTAATAATATTCATACAAAGCCCAGAGGAGGTAGTCAAAGAGTATTTGAAAGACTTTCCGGATTTTCCTTTTCGTTTAGTTCCTGACCCGGAAAAGAAAGTATATAATATTTTCGGGGTAGAAAGCGGTAGCTTTTTAGACTTCGTATCTCCAACTGCTCTTTTGAGAACTCTGAAAGACTCACTACTTCTGAGCAAATATAGGTTCGTAAAAGGCGGGGTAAAAGGAGATAGATATCTGAGACCTGCATTTTTTGTGGTAGATAATGGTATAGTTATTTGGGCATATAAGAGCAAAAATGTAGCGGATTCTCCGGATATTTCTGAGATGTTAAGCAAAGTTGGAATAAATTAGAAATGTTCAAAGAAAAACTCTTTCGGTTTCTTGTATGTAAAGAAAATAAACTTTTTCTTTCCTGAAACTGAAGAAATTTTTTTGAAAGGGTAATTTTTCTGTAAAGCTCTTTTTACATCTCGATCCGAAAGAACTATTCCTATAATCTCACCATATTTTCTCATGCTTTGAGATTTTTCTTCTGATGTTCCAAAAACTATTTCATAATCATCTCCATAAGTTATTGAGATGCTTTGAGGGTCCTTGAAAAATTTTGGAGCAAACCTTAAAAATTCTTCTGAAAACGGAACTCTTTCTGGGAAAAACTCACATGAGACATTATTTAAAGCACATATCCACTCTACTGTTCTTAAAGGTCCGTCCGATGCATCTGCTGAAAATTTAACAAATCGTTTTATTTTCTGAATTACTTTCTTTCTTAAAGGAGGTTTTAAAAATTTTTGCAAAGCATAAGGGATATACTTTTCCGCAAATCCTCTACCCTTCTTTTTTAGAACTTCAAGGGCAAGAGCGGAATCTCCGACTGTTCCTGTGATGTGAATATGATCTCCCGGATGAGCTCCAAATCTTGAAAGAGGTTTTTTCTTTGAATATCCTACAACAAAAATAGATATAGAGTATATGTAAGATTTTGAGGTATCTCCGCCTGCAAGTTTTAATCCAACCTCTTCTGCTGATTCTATTATTCCTTCGCCTATTTTTTCTAAAACCTTATAATCTCTTCCTGCTAAATTTACGAATGCAAACGATGGCTCCGACGCAGTACATACTATATCACTTACAGCACATCTCAAAGCTCTTTGACCAACTTCATAAGGTGTCATGAATTTTAAGTCAAAATGAGTCCTTTCCACACTCTGATCAGATGACATTACAATATGAAAGTTTCCAACATTTATAGAAAGCGAATCACTTCCCCAAGGAGTTGATAATTTTTTAAAATATGGAAGATTTGCATTTTTCATCAAACTTTTGTTCAAAATCCACCCCAACCTTTTTCCGAGCTCAATTATTCTTTCTATTTCTGACATAGCAAAATTTTGTTTTATTTATTATGATCTGAGTTCATTTATTGTAATCTGAATCATAATCTTATATTCAAACCTTTTTCTTTGAGAAATTTTTTAAGTTCTGGGATTTTTATTTTTCCGAAGTGAAAAATGGATGCAGCAAGACACGCGGAAGCACCAGATCTTATAGCTTCAAGGAAATGTTCTTTTTTTCCTGCCCCACCGGAGGCTATTATAGGAACTGGAACAGATTCCGAAATTTTTTGTATAAGTTCCAAGTCATATCCGCTTTGTGTTCCATCTTTGTCTATTGATGTGAGGAGAATTTCGCCAGCTCCTAATTCCACAACTTTTTTTGCCCAGTCCTCTGCATCAAGTCCTGTATCTTTTTTTCCTGAATATATAAAAACTCTGAAACTTTTTCCAACTCTTTTTGCATCTATTGCAACTACTACGCATTGGCTTCCAAAAATTTCTGCGCACTCTTTAATGAGTTTCGGATTCTCAACTGCTCCCGTATTTATTGAGACCTTATCAGCTCCTGCAAGAAGATACTCCCTCATATCTTTCCAAGTTCTCACACCACCACCGACGGTGAGCGGGACAAACACATTTTCTGCTATTTTAGATATCATCTGCAAAGAAGCTTTTCGTCCCTCCTCACTTGCGGAAATATCTAATATACAGATCTCATCTGCGCCCTCCTGACTATATACTTTTGCTGCTTCAAATGGATCTCCCGCATCTTTCAGGTTAACAAAATTGATCCCCTTTACCACTCTTCCATCTTTTATATCAAGACATGGGATAATTCTTATTGCAGTTAATGTCCTATGCATGCAATCAGAATTCCTTCCACTAAATTTTTTTATCAATTTATTTTTAAAAATTTAGTCGAAGATGTATCTTGGGTTTTTCAATCAAAATTATTTCTTGTCGTTGGGAAAAAATCAGTTCAGAGTTTTGCATTTATCATTTTTTCACTTTTATCATTTTTTAATTTTTATTTTATTTTTCACAAAAAATTGAGAAGCTCTGATGCTAACAGCCCATCCGGAAAAAACAATGGGTTTGGGGGTAAGGATTATTTGATATGAGCTTTTGTCTCATGTAAACCTTAATTCCCCAAGCACCTGCCCATGCATCTACCCGTTTCAACTGTTAAATATTTTGAAGCTAATACGTTTTTACCTTGAATTTTTTAACTTTTTGATTCATTTTCTATCTATTTCATAATATCTTGTTTCAGGGTGGAAATCTACGAGAAAGATTTGATAATACTAATGGAATCCGGCGAGAGAGTAAAAGAGGCATTTTTAAAATGTGCAGAAAAATCACTTGTCTTTCCATTCATACCTTTTAGAGATTTAAAAATAGACGAAATTTTCAAATCAGGATGGATAAAAAAAACCTGTTTCGGTTTCCCACCTTCTCACTTCATAAGTGGATTTGAGATAATAACTAAAAGTTTCGGAAGAATAAAATATGGTGGAAAAATATACAAAACAAATACAGGTCTTTACATAACAAACATATTCTTTGGATCAAAAGAATCAGAAACTCTGAAAATTATAAACCTAAAAACTGAATTACAAGATTTCTCCATAGAGAAATTATATATAAAGCTCTTACCACGAGCGCTTGTATATGTAAGAAAAAAGGAAAAAGAAAAAAATAATAATGAGGAAAAGGAAGAAATGGAGAGAAAAGATACCGTAATGATAAAGAAAGGTTCTGATATATTTTTTATATACGATCACTACTACGAACAGGAAGATTTTTACTTTGAAACGAAATTTGAACTTCCACAAGACTATCAAAAACTTCTTGAATTTATATCAGAAGGAGAAATAACACCATGGAGATAATAAGAAATATTCCGGAGATTTTATTTTTATCTTTTCTTTCACTCACAAGAATCCTCGGAGCGTACATAATTTGTCTTGCAGCAGCCATAATCATTTCTTACATATCAACATCAGGCAAAAAAATTGAGAAACTCATAATTGCGATTTTAGATATACTTCAATCTATTCCAGTTTTAAGTTTCACCCCAGCTGTTATGCTGTTTTTTTATAAACTCGGATATTTAGGATGGGAAATAGCCACCTTGGTACTCATAATAACTGGTATGGTCTGGAACATGATATTTTCTTTTTACTCATCAATAAAAAGTCTGCCAGAAGAGGCGCTCGAGGTTGCAAAATCTTTAAGATTAGATCCAATAAGAAGGTTTTTTGTTTTAGATTTCCCTTTCTCATTACCAGCTCTTGCTTTCAATAGTGTGATGTCATTTGCAGGTGGATGGTATTTCCTTATGTATTGTGAGATGTTCTCAATAGGAGAAATTGAGGTGAAAGTACCTGGTATAGGCTCATTTATTTTGTCTGCAACCGAAAGAGGAGATTTGCAATTAGCATTTTTAGGATTCTTATCAATGTCAGCAGTTATAACAATCTCATACCTTATTATATGGAGACCTATTATAAGGTTATCATATATATTCAAATATGAATTTGAACACCATGAAAAACCTGAACTTTCTTCTTCCGAAAAATTGATTTTTTCCGCAGTGAAAAAAATTATGAGGAAACTTTCTCTTTCCAGAATGTATAACTTTGCAGAGAAAATTATAAGAAAAAGAGAAACAATATCAAATATAATGTTTTTTTCTACATTGATCTTCCTAACTTTATTTTCCCTACTGCTGTTTTTAAGGTTTGTAAATCTGAAATTAGAAGACATAATAAAAACAATATTATCAATATTCCCAACATTTTTTAGAGTTATAGTAGGAGTTGGTATTTCAGCAGCAGTATCTATACCAATAGCTATATTTTTAGGTCTGAAAAGAAATTTAGCAGATAAAATAATGCCGGCAATACAAGTGCTATCATCTATCCCAGCAACGGCTTTTTTACCTATAATGTTTGCTATACTGTCAAAAATACCTTATGGAATTGAGCTAAATGCTATAGCCATAATTTCACTTTCATCTATATGGTATATATTCTATAATACACTTGCAGGAGTAAGGTCAATACCGCAAGAAATTTTAGATGTAGCTGAATCAATAAGAATGGGACTGAAAGACAAAATAAAAAAAATCATAATTCCTGGTTCAGCAAAAGATATGTTTGTTGGTTTTCTGACAGCGTGGGGGGGAGCGTGGAACGGTTCATTTGTTGCAGAATTTATAGAGTTCAAAGGAGAAGAATACAAACTCTTCGGGATAGGATATATGATATCGGAATCAGCTGAAAAAGGCAATAAAGACCTTATGATTTTTTCAACATTCATCATGGCATCATTTATAGCACTGGTTAATATACTTGTGTGGAGAAAAATACTTGAAAAAATATCAGCAAAAGTGAAGTAATAGATGAAAAAAGCAAACGAACCAGAAAAATTGAAAAAATAACGCCGAAAAAGATACCAGCGATAAAGTAAAAACTGTGGGAAAAAGTCTAAAATGAAAGATGTTGTGATTAAATTATCTTTTGTATGAGAAAAAATTTTCTTGTTCTGGCTGTTTTTTCATCTATTGTTTCCATAGGTTGTGCTAAAACTCTGAAAAAAGAAGTTTATCCGGGAGGTGATGTAAAAAGAGAGATCTTCTATCAAAAACTGGAAAAAGAAAAAGGGGATGAGAAAATTTCACTTTATTTTCAAGCAATATATGATATAAAAAGAGGAAGACTTCAAGAAGCTGAAACAAAACTTGAAAAGTTAATATCAGAGTCAAAAAATAAAAAAGAAGAAATTGGTTTCCCACCATATTTTGAGCTTGCACTCTTAAAATACAGACTAAAAAAACAAACCGAGGCATCAAAAATACTAGATGAGTCAGAAGAAAAAGCAAAGACAGAAAAAGATTTTGAGAACCTATATGCGCTGAGAATGAGACTTGGAGAGAACGATAAAGCAATTTTAGCTCTTGAAAAAGCATTTGAAAAATTCAGCCAAAACCAAAGACTTTTTAGAACCTTAATCTCAGAACTTATGAAACAAGGACAAGTAGAAAAAGCAAAAGATATAGCAAAAAAATATACAGAGAGGAATAAAAATGATGCAACAGGTTTTGTAATATACGGCGAACTTCTCAAATTCACGGGAGAAAAAGATAAAGCAGAAGAAAACTTCAAAATGGCAATGGAACTCGGCCTCATAAATGAACAAGTCGTATCGGAACTCCTTGAAATATACAAGGAAAAGGGAGAAATTATGAAGGCAATAGAGCTCTCAGAGAATTTCATTAAAGAAAGCAACGAAATAGCGATAAAAAGACAACTTGTAGATCTACTTCTTGAAGCAGGAGAACCAGAAAAAGCATTATCGTATATGTATGAGATAACAAGAGAAATAGATGAACCGGAAATTATGCTTGATTTCGCAAGGGTTTTACTCAAAGCTAAAAAACCAGCGGAAGTAATAAGAATAACACAGGAGATAGAAGGGAAACTCAATGACCAAGAGAGCAAAGATATTGCCATACTTTTTAGAGCATATGCACTTTATGAATTGAAAAAATATGAGGAAGCAATAAAAGAATTTGAAAAAATAGAAGAAAATTCCAAATTTTATAGCAACGCAATAGCAGGAAAAATAGATTCCCTCCGAGAAATTTCTCCAGATAAAGCGATAAAGTATGGACTTGAAGTGACATCTCGTGTTCTTACCCCAGAGGTCATGCAATCTTTAATCTTTGCTTTCAGAGAAAAAGAAGATTATGATTCGGCTTTTGAACTCATTGATTTCTCTCTTAAAAAATTTGATAAAAACAAAGACCTTCTTTACACGAAAGCAATATTACATTACGAGGTTGGAGATATAAAGAAAGCATTAGAAACAGCTGATCTTTTATTTGAAATCTCCCCTCAGGATCCACATTCCCTCAATCTCAAAGGATACATGATGATAGAGTATATAATTGAAGAGAAAAGAAAAACGGGATTTTATGATACCAACAAACTTGATGAAGCTCGGAAACTCATAGAGGAAGCACTAAAAAGAAGACCAAAGGACCCATACATTATAGATAGCCTTGGATGGTATTTTTTTGCAAATGGAGATATAGAAAAAGCAGAAGAAATGATAAGAAAAGCATATGAGATGAAACCAGATGATGCAGTAATCGCGGAACATCTCGCAGATATTTTAGTTCTGAAAAATGAAGAAGAAAAAGCGTTGGAACTATATAAAATAGGATTACAAAAAGGAAAACCAAAAGGATACGACAGAATAAGAATTGAGAGAAAAATAAAAGAGTTGGAACATAAAATAAGAGCAAAAATAAAAAAATAAAAAGTAAAAAGTTAGAACTCATTTTTCAAATTCAGTCCGTAAGCTGCAAAAATGGACACAAAAGAATTCAATGAAATAATCTTTGATCCGATAGTATGTGTAAAATGTGGCTACTGCAAATCTAAATGCCCTACATATCTTGCAAAAAGAGATGAGAGGTTCTCTCCGCGCGGACGATTGATTCTATCTTACAAAATTTTGAAAGAAAGAGAAAATATGAGCTTTTTCGATTTCATCAGAGCATTTGAAGATATTGACACTTGTTCAAAATGTGGGGAGTGCGAGAAAACTTGTCCGATGGACCTCAAACCTTATCTTTCTTTCATGAGAGCAAAAGGAAAAACTCTACCCGGAAAAATGGAGATATTTTTCGCAAAGCTTATAACAAAAAATAAGTTTTTATTTTCTCTTTCATTTCTTCTTGCATCAAAAATGAAAAAATCAAAGTATAAGATGAGATGGATAAGAAAAAATCCCACTATATCTGAAAATATTGATGTTGCAAACTCTTATCCTACCACAGTATTTTTCCCCTCGTGTTTTGGATATACGATTTTTTCCGACATAAGGGAGAAGGCAGAAAAAATACTGAAAAGATTTGATATAGATTTCATAACTGCGCCTCGTAATTTTTCTTGCTGCGGAGCTCCGTTATTGCTCGCAGGTTCAACAAGAGAATTTCAGGAAAATCAAAAAGAACTTATAGAGAAAATAAAAAACGAAATAAATTATAGAAACTTAAATCATTCCCCATCAACAATACTTGTGTTAGGTCCAACATGCACCTGGGTTATAATGAACTTTTATAAAATCCAAGATGAATTTCCCGGAGTGAAAATAAAAGAGGTATCAGATTTCATACTGGAAAAAATGAAAGAAAAAATAGAAAGAGGAGAGATGAAAATTGAAAGAAAAGAGAATGATAAAGAGGTAACTAAAAAAGAAAAAAAGAATGTGAAAGTTATAATTCATAAGCCGTGCCACGAAAAGTATGATACCCAAGATAAAGTAAGGATAATGAAAAGTATGGGATTTGAGGTTGAACAAACTGATTTCCCCTGCTGTGGATTCGGTGGCTCTATGTTTTTCAAATATGGAAAAATGTCTGATATGCTTTTAAATTCCCTTTTAGAACCTTTTGAAAAAGACGATGTAATTTTCCTTTCAAATTCTCCAGGATGTATATTGCAAATATCACGAAAAAGAGAAGCAAAACACATATTAGAGTTTATCTTTTAGCCAGTAAGAAGTATTAGTAAGAGAATATTGAAAATCCGAGGAGGACGGAAAATGAATATCCTCCTTGATTCCCAAGGAATGCAGAGACACCGGGTGAGATATGAGCTGCAAATCTTCGTGTCTCTATCCATATACCGAAATCAGTAAATGCTGAGAGACCGAAAAGAGTAAAAATCTTTTTCTCTCTGGAAAGAATTCCCGGACCGATACCTACACCTATGTTAGCAAAAAAGTCGGTTCTGTCAAACCTTGCAGAAACATAAGCCGATGGGAAAAGCAAACTTATAGATGGCGAAAACGAAAAATTAGCTCCGGCGGAAAACTGGTCAAACTCTGCAACTCCAAGCGAAAGAGAAAAAGAAGCTGAATTCTTTTTACCCCCTGATAAATCCCCAAAAGGAAAAAGAATTCCTCCGTTTAGGTTAACAAAAAATGAGTATGACAGGATGATAAGAGCAGTTATCATTTTAGTGGTGGGGAGGGAGGGATTTGAACCCCCGTAGGCCTGGGGCCACCCGGTTTACAGCCGGGCCCGTTTGTCCGCTCCGGCACCTCCCCTACAATGTTGCAAGCAATTTTTCCATTTCTTGGTCTTCTATTTCAAAGTTCGCCCAAACCCTCTGAACATCGTCATGGTCATCAAGAGCATTCAGAAGTTTGATCAGAGTCTCCGCTTCCTTACCTGAAACTTTTACTGTAGTTTTAGGTATGAAAGTAACCTCTGCTCTCTCCCAGCCGAACCCTGATTGCTCAAACTTGCTTTTGAGTTCCTCAAAGTTCTTTGGATCACAATAGACTTCAAGGGTATCTCCTAAATCATTTATGTCTTCTGCTCCGTTTTCTATTGCAAAATCAGCAATTTTCTCCTTTTGCACTTGGTCTGAAACTGGGAAGGCAAAAACTCCCTTTCTTTCAAATATCCAAGAAACTGACCCAGCTTCGGCAAGACTTCCCCCAAACTTTGAGAATATTGCTCTTATTTGTGAGGCGGTTCTATTTTTGTTATCTGTTATGGCAGAAATATACATAGCCACCCCGCCCGGACCATATCCTTCAAAGAACACATCTTCAACTGCCTGTCCACCAAGCTCACCCATTGCTTTCTTTATAGCTCGCTCTATATTCTCTTTTGGCATGTTGACTGATTTCGCCATTTCAATAGCTAACCTAAGGCGAGGATTATTTTCCGGATTAGGTCCACCTTGTCTTACGGCAACTTCTATTTCACGCATTACCTTTGTGAAAATTTTTCCTCTCTTCTGATCTTGGGCTGCTTTTTTATGCTTTATATTATGCCACTTTGAATGTCCTGCCATAAAATTTACATTATAAATTTACGATAAAAAATTTCTAATTTTTGAAATTTTTAGGTTTAGGCACTTTTCAAATGTCTATTTTCAAAATTTCATCGTAATTTCAAATAAGGAATTTTTGGAACTGCCCATGCAAATTGGTTATTTAAAAAACAAATCAAATTAGGTAAAATGGAATGATGTAAACCTCCCAAGCCAAAAAAGTAAAATATTAAATAGTAAGCGATTCTTTTTCCGTACTAAATAAGTAAAGCGCAAAACAAGAATGAATGAAGAAGAAAAGAAGATATCAAGGAGAAAAAAGAGAACATAATCACAAAAAAGAGCTCAAACAATTTGATGCGATTTTAAAAGAAATTTTCTCAGAATCAATAGGAGCGATTTATTACTTAGCTATCGGTAAAAAAATAGGTAAAAAAGTAAAAGTTATATCAGCAGAAATAAGGCTGGTAAAAACTTTTCGTCCTGATATTTTAGTTGAAGCTGACGGTGAGATAATCCAGGTTGAAATACAGGCTCAACAAGATAAAACTTTACCACACAGGATGTTCCGCTATTACTATGCAATAGTAGAAAAATATAAAAAAGAACCTACGCAAATAGTTTTATTTGTTGGTAAAGGAAATCCCCCTCCATCAGAGTACAAAACCCCTAAACTAACCTTAAAATACAAAATTTTGGATATGAAGAAAATAGATCCAGATGTGTTTATAAAAAGCGAAAAACCCGCAGAAGTTATTTTAGGGATTTTAGCTGGGAAATTCAAAGATAAACCCAAGATAATAAGAAAGGTCAAAAAAAGAATTGTAGAAATTTTGAAAAATGAAGAAAAAATCATAAAATATATAGATAGCATTAGCTTTTTAGCAGGATTATTTGATATTGAAATAAAGGTAAAGCCTATGCCAATACAAGTTGATATTAGAAAAACCTTTCTTTATAAATGGGGAGAGAAAGAAGGAGAAAAGAGAGGAATTGAGAAAGGGAAACAGGAGGGTTTGAAAGAAGCAATTCTATTGGGTGTTCAAATCAAATTTGGTAAATCAAAGGTAAAAGAGGTAAAAACTCTTCTGGAAAAAGTAGAGGATTTAAATCACCTAAAAAAAATAAGGAGAAAAATAATAGAAGCAAAAACATGGGATGATTTTGTCAAAGTAATCAGAAACCATAAGTAAGATAAAGGTAAAACCTATGCCAATACAAGTTGATATTAGAAAACCTTCCTTTACAAGTGGGGAAAAGAGGAAGGGCTAAAAGAAGGATAAAAATAGAGAAAACAGAAGGGGATTGTAAAAGGGCTAAAACAGGAAAAGCAGGAAGGTCTTAAAGAAGTTAACAACAAATCGTTAAAATCTTTTGCCCTTTTTCATACCGGCAATTTTTTGTTTCTCTTGCGCTTCAATAATAGCTTCCTTCCTTGAAACCAAAATTCTACCATCCTCCTCAATTTTTATAACTTTGACCTCTATTTCCTCATTAGGTTTTACAGCATCAACAACACGACTTATCCTTTTTACATCAACTTGGGATATATGCATAAATGCGTACTGATAAGATGGTAAAAGCTGAACAAGGGCTCCATTTGGCAAAATCCGCTTTACCTTAGCTTTGTATATTTTCCCTTCTTCTATATCACTTGTGTAGTAGTTAATAAGCTCAATAGCTTGGTTTAAACTTCGCTCATCTTGGGCAAAAATTTTAATAGTACCATCCTGTTCTATTTCTATATCTGCTTTCGTAATATCAACAATTTGCTTTATATTTCTACCCGCCGGACCTATAAGAGCTGCTATTTTATCAGTGTCTATTTTGAGTTTAGAAAATCTTGGAGCATATGGGGAAAGGTGTTTTGGAGTTGAAATCTCATTATACATTATATCAAGGATTTTCTCTCTCGCTCTTTTTGCTCTCATTACAGCATCTTTTATTATTTCAAAAGAAAGACCAAAAGTTTTCAGGTCCATCTGAACTGCGCTTATTCCTTCTCTTGAACCTGCAAGCTTGAAATCCATATCTCCAATATGGTCTTCATCACCTAAAATATCCGTTATAACTTCATACTCCTCTCCTTCTTTTATAACTCCCATAGCAACACCCGCAACATGGAAAGGAACAGGAACACCAGCATCAAACAAAGCAAGACTTCCACCACATACAGAAGCCATAGAAGTTGATCCGTTAGAAGACAGTATATCAGAAACAACCCTTATTGTGTAAGGGAATTTATCTTCGGGTGGAATTAGCGGCGCGAGAGCTTTTTCGGCAAGATATCCGTGCCCTATTTCCCTTCTTGAAGGTCCCTTTATAGGTTTCACCTCACCAGATGAGAATGGAGGGAAATTATAATGCAGCATAAACCTTTTTTTCTCACCTTCAACGCCAAAGTATTCAACAAGCTGGACATCTCGTGGAGTACCCAAAGTCGCTGATACAAGAGCCTGCGTCTCTCCTCTTCTGAAAATTGCTGATCCATGTGCCCGAGGTAAAACTCCAAGTTTTATCTCTATTTCTCTTATGTCATCGGGTCCTCTCCCATCTATTCTCTTTTTTTCTTCAAGTATCATTTTTCTTATAAAGCGTCTTTGAAGCTCAAAGAATGATTGAGAGAGAATGGAAAAACGTTCCTCGTCAGAGAACCTATCAGATGGTGGGACAAAATAATCAAGTTCTTTTTTTAGACTTTCAAGTGTAGCTACTTCCTTTAATCTCCTTTGATATTTTGAGGGTTCAAGAACTATGTCTTTTATATCTATTTTATTTGCTATTTTTTCTATGACTTCTTCGGAATATGTTATGGGTTTATACTCTCTTTTCGGCTTGCCAAAAATCCCAGCTATTTTTTTCTGAAAATCTATGAGTTTTCTTATATATTTGTGAGCAAAATATATAGCATCTATGAATTTTTCCTCTGGTATAAAATTAGCTCTGCCCTCAACCATAACTATTCCTGTTTCTGTTCCAGCAACAACAAGTTCAAGCTCCTGCTTTTCTTCCTCCCGCTTTGGATTTATGATAAATTTCCCATCTTTCATCCCAACTTTCACCGCTGCAACGGGGATAAAAAAGGGTATATCTGATATCAAAAGAGCAATAGCAGTAGCATTTATTGCGGCAACATCTGGCTCGTGCTCTTTATCAGCAGAAAGAGCATAGGATATAACTTGCGTATCCTCAACATATCCCGATGCAAAAAGCGGGCGAACCGACCTATCTATTAGACGAGAAGAAAGAATTTCTCTCTCGTTTGGTTTGCCTTCTCTTTTATAAAATCCACCCGGTATCTCCCCAACAGCATAAGATTTTTCTCTGAACTCAACCGTCAGAGGTAAAAAATCAATTCCTGCAACATTCTTTTTTGAAGAAACAACAGTTGAAAGTACAACTGTATCCCCGTATCTTAATAAAGCAGCTCCATCTGCGTGTATTGCAACCTCACCAATTTGGACCTCAAAGTCTTCTCCTTCAAACTTCATTCCAAACCTCATAATAAAAATCCTCCAATATAAAATAATTTAAAGTTAAAAAAAAGAAAGAAAAAAGAAAAAAGAAAAAAAATAAGTAAGAAAGAGTTAAGAAATATAAAAGTCAATTTTCCATTAAAATTCAAGCTCGTAAGAATGAATAAGTATTATTCCTTTCTCATGTGCATATTTTTTTATTTCAGAGAGAAAACATAGGAGATGAGAATTTTTATTGCTTCTTTTGAAATTTTCTTACATTTTCTTATAAACTTGTCAATTTCTTTTTTTGAAACTCTACTTTTTGCCTCACCTAAAAGAGTATATTCTTCATCACCTTTCTTTACTTTTCCAAAAATATTTACTTCAATGTGTTCTCTGTTTATAATAAAGTAATCTCTTTTGAGATTTCCAACAACTTCAATGTCATAATTTTCTTTTAGGATTTTCGGGAGAGATTTTATAGCTCTATCTTCAAGGAAATATCCAAAAGAGTCTGAGAGTCCTTCAAGTTTTTCTCTTGTTTTTCTGTGCTCCTCTATAAGATTATTTAATCTCTCCTCAGTTCTTTTTTGAGCCTCCGTGAGTTCCCTTATGGCATTCCAAACTTTATTGAAATTCTCCTCCGTAGTCTTTTTGAATGATTCAAGTCTTTCTTCAGTTCTTTTTTGAGCCTCAGCTAGCTCCTTTATCACACCCCATATCTTCTCTATCTCATGTTCTGTTCTTCTTCGAGTCTCCACAAGCTCCTTTACTCTCCTTGTAAGTTCATCTATCGCCCCCCATACCTTACTTATTCCTTCTTTTATTTCCCTCGTTTCTTTGAGGAGTATATCCGCCCTGAAAGACACTAATGCTTCATATATTGGTTCTCTTATGTTCTCCGGAAGATCTTTTATTATTTCTTCAATTTTTTTTTCTCATAAATTTATTTTAATCTGTTTCTATTTGAAAAAACATATGCATAAAAATGCTTCTGCACATTTGAATCAGCGTATTTCTCCAAAAGATTTTTCATCTCAAATCCTGAAAATCTGGTTCTACATCCTGAAAACTGGATAATTTATTTGATCATCTACAGAGTTCAGAGAAACTTCGAGGCAAAGAGCAAGGACATCCCGTGTGTTTTCAGGGAATATTATTCCATCATCCCACAAACGAGAAGTTGAATATAACGGGTTTCCTTCCGCTTCATATTTTTCATAAACTTCTTTATAAATTTTCTCCTCCTCGTCTTTTGAAAGCTCTTTTCCGTACCTTTTGAGCTGATTTTTCTTTATAGTTACAAGAACCAAAGCAGCTTGCTTTGCACCCATAACCGAGATTCTACCCGTTGGCCACATAAATAAAAATCTCGGTTCATAGGCTCTACCAGCCATAGCATAGTTTCCAGCTCCATGCGACCCACCTATTATGACGGTTATTTTCGGAACAGACGCCGTTGAGACTGCTTGAACCATCTTTGCTCCGTGTTTCACTATCCCACCCTCCTCATATTTTTTGCCGACCATAAACCCGGCTATGTTCTGCAAAAATATAATTGGTATTCTCCTCTGATTGCAAAGCTCTATAAAATGCGCACCTTTTAACGCAGATTCAGAAAAAAGAACCCCGTTATTAGCTATTATACCAGTAAGAATTCCTTTTATTCTCGCAAAACCACACACAAGAGTTTGTCCGTAATCTTTTTTAAATTCCAAGAACCGAGAACCATCAACAATCCTCGCTATCACCTCTCTCATATCAAATGGTCTGCGTAGATCAGGCGGGATTATCCCAAGAACTTCATCAGGTGGATAAAGTGGTTCCTCCCACTTTTCCAAAGCTCCTACCCTTTCCCTTATTTTTTTCGGATTAGAAAAATTCCCTAATGTAGATACAATCCTCCTCAATATTTTTATAGCTTCTTCATCGTTTTCTGCAAGATGATCTACAACACCTGAAACTCTTGCGTGCATAACAGCTCCGCCAAGTTCTTCCTCCGTAACATCCTCACCGGTTGAGGCTTTGACAAGCGGAGGTCCCCCGAGATATATTGTTCCCACTCCTTTGACTATCACACATTCGTCGCTCATAGCTGGCACATATGCTCCGCCTGCTGTACACATTCCCATAACTGCTGATATCTGAGGGATTCTTTTGGCACTCATTCTCGCCTGATTGAAAAAAATTCTCCCAAAATCGTCTTTATCAGGGAAAACCTCGGATTGCAACGGCAAGAAAGCTCCCCCTGAATCTACAAGATATATAGCTGGAATACGGTTCTGTTCCGCTATCTCCTGAGCACGGAGATGTTTTTTGACAGTTTCAGGAAAATATGTCCCACCTTTTACTGTTGCATCGTTCGCAACTATAACCACATAGTTTCCACAAACTTTTCCTATTCCTGTTATTATTCCAGCCTGAGGGGCTTGGTTTTCGTACATTCCGTAAGCTGCAAGTGGAGAAAGCTCAAAAAACTCCCCATTATCAACGAGTTTATACACTCTTTCTCTCGCTAAAAGTTTTCCTCTTTCTCTGTGAAGCTTTACGGCATTCTCATCCCTTTTATTCTTTACTTCTTCTATCAAGTTCTTGTAAAATTCACATGTACTTTTGTTTTTTGAATAGAACTCCTTGAACTCTTCTGTTTCTTTCCTTATTCTTGATCTTATTTGAGGAAATTCTTCAAACTCAAACACAATATAAAGAAAATTTTAAATTTTAAAATCCATACAATTTTTTCAATTTTTCTTTGTTATTTACTTCTATCTTTACAGATAAAAAAAGTTTGCAAAAGTGAAAATTAATATTTTTTGAAAAAAGTTTAAGTTTAATGTCGCAGGTAAGGGTAGGCGTAATAGGTCTGGGATTTATAGGGAAGATACATTTAGAAAAGCTCGCAGAAAACCCATCTGCAAAAATCTCAGGAATTTCAGATATAGATGAGAATCAAATAGAAATAGCAAAGGACCTACTCTCAAAGATAGGAATTCGCAATGAAATAAAATCTTCAACTAATTTTGAGGAAATATTAGATGAAGTGGATGCAGTATTCATAGCCTCTCCTGCGAAAACTCACTATGAAATTCTAAAAAAAGTAATAGAGAAAGGGAAGCACGCGTTTGTAGAAAAACCTCTATGCACAAGGTATGACCAAGCAGAAGAAATAAAATATATTGCAGAAAGAAAAGGAGTAGTAGTCCAAGTTGGACATGTTGAAAGATTTAACGAAGCTTATACATTCGCAAAGCAATTCGTAAAACTCCCCGGATACATAAGAGCTGAAAGATTGAGCTTATTTCCCGGAAGAAACTTGGACACAGATGTTATATTTGACATCATGATTCACGATATAGACGCAGTAGTAGGATTGGTAGAAGATATAAAAATCAATTCAATAGAAAGTCTTGGAATACCTGTGATTACAGATAAGCCAGACATAGCTATGGCAAGGATAAAATTTTCAAAAGGTTGTATAGTAGAACTTACAGCCTCACGAGTAGCGTACAGAAGGTTTAGGAAGATGAGAGTTTTCCAAATTGGATCTTACATTTCAATTGATTTTCTTGAAAAGAAAACAGAAATATATATGAGAGAAAAAGAAAACGGGAAATATAATGTAAGAGCAATAATAAAACAATTTGAAAACTCAGACCCGATGAAAAAAGAAGTTGATTCATTTATATCTGCAGTACTGAAAGAAGAAGTGAATAACTCTCTATTAGATGAAGCTATAAAATCTGTGTTTTTGGCAGAAAAAATAAAAGAATCTTTATTTTTCATGCCAGAAAATTCAATAGGATAAATTTAATATAAAAAAAGGAGGTGATAAAATATGAAAAATATTATTATGAAGATAGTGAATGGAAAAAACAGAGAAATAGCGACAGCAATAAAAAGAATGGACTTTGTTTTGGGGTTATTATTTTTGGGCACATCAATTTTTACAGCGTGCGCAAAAAAATTTCCACAATATCCTCAAACCTTTGATGCTCAAATAATCACTTCGCTTGACCCAGAAAATACAGAAGTTATAGCAAGAGGAACTTGGGATCATGTTGAGGGAGCAATAGTGGAGGCAAAAATGAACGCCATGTGGGCTGTAATAAATACTCTGGCTCAAACTGATGAAGAAAAAAGAAAAATAGAAGCAAATAAAGTAAAAATATTCTCAAATCCAGATAAATATGTCAGACAAGAGGGAGGAATAAAAAGAACAAGAACCCCAGACGGCAGAATAAATGTAGAAATGAAGGTAATTGTCAGAAAAAAACTCCTTGAAGATGATTTAGTAGCAGCAGGACTTATACAGAAAAGAGAAGAAATAATAGAGATTCTTGAAAATCCATCAATTGTCGTTATTCCAGATGAAAAAGTCAAAAATCAAGGATGGGTAGAGTTTGGCGTGAATGAGGTCAATTCATATTTTACAGCAAAAAAATTTGAGGTTCTTAATCCTGACACAATAGATAAACTTTATCAGATGGCAGAGCAAATAGGAATAATAGAAGGATTACCACAAGATCCAGCCGCAAAAATAGCTCTATCGGTGGGAGCAGATATATATGTGGTCGTTGAGGGGAAATTTGAAGAAGGACAAGTTGGTAAAGATAGAACAACAAAAGCAGCTGCATCACTTAAAGCATTTGAAACAACAACAGGTAGATTGATAGGTTCATCAACTGGGTTTTCAAAGGAGGTTATTGCAGGTCCTGGAAAAGATAGAGTTACACTTTCAGAGGCTATAAGAGATGCAGCAGATAAACTAATAACTCAAATTATGGACTACTGGAAATCTGACATCAAAAAAGGTAAGCAGTTTCTTATTTTCGTTTATGGAAATTTTGAGAACCTCCAAAGGCAAGCAGATATAACATCCGCAATAAAAAATATTTCAGCAGACTACAAAAGAGAAGTAGCATCAAAAAATTTCATGACTTTTAGAGTGTGGTATAAAGGCAAATCAGACGAAATAATCTTTTCTTTACAAGATGAACTATCAAAAAGAAACCTAAAACTTACTCCGACGATGCAAAATAGAAAGATGATTCAAATAAAAGTAGATTAAACACAACCAAAAAAGGCAAAAAAAGACAAAGGTAAAAAAGTAAAAAAGGAAAACAAAAAAAGAAATAAATAAGAAAGAAAAAAGAAAAATTATAGATTTTCGGTTTCAGAATCAGAAGAATAGGGAAATACCAGCTGAAAAAACTCTGGTTGAGAAATCAAAATAGTTTGATTTTATTGGAGAAAAAAAAGCTCCTGCTTTCCTCACAATATTTGCTGATATAAACTCTACTTTCAAAAATAAATAAGTATCTTCAACCCCGTATTCTGATTTTAAAATGGCTTCTGATCTTCTGTCAAACATATCAAGAATAAATAAGAGTCCGCCTTCTAATCCCCCACCAAAAACAGTACCAAATTTGCTCCCACCTATGTCATAGTATTCAAGGAAATTATCTATTATGCCTCTTACACCTAAAAACGGAACAAGTATCTGCTCTGGGACAAAACTTCCGAGCACCTGAAAACCTAATCCAGAAGAAGAAAAAATCATAGAAGAGTAATTTTCTCCTGAACTTACGAGTATTCCTTTGGTTTCATCAAGAACAACTCTCTTTCCCCTAATATATGTTGGAGAGAACCTGAAAGTGATAAAAGTTGGAACTAATTTGAAAATTCTTTTTCCATATTCCAAATCAAGCGAGAAAATATTTTTTCCGTATGCCAATTCAAAAATACTCTGCCCATTTACAACGCCAGCTTTTTTTAAATTGAAAAAACTCAACCCAAAATGAAACTTATTTCCAGATAAATTCTGGTTATTGTTATTGTTATTGTTATTTTGATTTCCCTCTTCTAATAATTCATCGGCAAAGACCTGAGATATAAAACTTATGTGCTTTATATTTTGTGAAAGCTTTATCTTTTGCCAAAAATCTATTATTTTCTGTGAGATTCTGTAATATAGGCTAATGAGAGATTTGAGTTTTAGCTTGTAAAGCAAGTTTTTTATTCCTCTGAAAAAATTTGTGATTTGAGAATTTGCACCAAAAATATATGCTATAATGCAACCTACATTTTCCTCAGGAGGACCGCTTCGCCCAAACTCAAAAGACCTATAAGGTATGACTTGAAATTGGTCAGAGGGTTCGGATTTTTTACCTCCAAAATCCACAGCTTCAACAAAACCACAATATTTGACTCCGTTTTGTACATCTTGATCGCCGATTTTATTTATCTCAACTGAATCAGAATCAGGTCCAACCGATATGGAGACGGAAGAGCAAGCCGAAGGATAAACACCAACATAAACTATATAGTTTTGAATATCTCTATCTTTTAGTTTATCCCACTGAACAACAAAACTTTTGTCTTTTCCAAAAGCTCTAACATTACTTACTTTTTTCGGGAAATCGTCAAAAATGAGAGAGCAACTGAAAGAGTTCACGATTTGAAAGCCAGTTTGCCCAGTAGCTGAAAGTTCAAAGGAAAGTAAAATTTTCCCATCTGCCGGGTTTAGAGCCTGAAAATCAAAATTTAAAGATTTTCCACCATCTTGTGCGCCTTCTTCTCTTATATACTTTTTACCATATCCGTCGTCAAATGCCACGCGTAGAGTGTACCCAGTGCAACTCTGGCAGAAAAAAGAAACTTGGGATGAGTAATTTTTTGTCATAACTCCATCTTTTATAATAACTCCAACCTGACTTGAAGATGAACACCACTCACCTTCACAGCTTGTGCATGAAATAGATTGAGCAAAAGTTAAAGTTGGAAAAATCCAAAAAAATAAAAACCAGAAGAAAGATAGAATTAAGGATAAAAAATGAAATTTTTTTCTATTCAACTCCATACTTTTTGAGTACTTTTATTATTTCTGGGAGAGCTTTTTTGAAAGCTTGAACAACTTTTGGATCAAAATGTTTTCCACTATCTTTTTCTATAATTTCAACGGCGCGCTCAATCTCGTATGGTTCTTTGTAAGGTCTGCGAGATGTAAGAGCGTCAAACACATCTGCAACAGCAACAATTCTTGCCTCAATAGGTATTTCCTCTCCTTTTAAACCTCTGGGATAACCAGTTCCATCATATTTTTCGTGATGGCACAAAGCAACATTTGAAGCCATTTTAAGTATATCTATTGTGGAGTCTTTGAGGATTTCGTATCCATAAATTGTGTGTTTTTTCATTTCTTCAAATTCTTCATCGGTAAGTTTCCCAGGTTTTAAAAGTATCGTATCTTTTATTCCAAGTTTTCCAATATCGTGCATAGGTGCGGCAAGTTTTAATTTCTCACACCACTCCTCATCAAAACCCATCTCTTTCGCAATAAGGTAAGAGTAAAGGGACATTCTAACAAGATGGTTATAAGTTGCGCTATCTCTGAACTCAGCCGCAATAGAAAGCCTCATAACTATTTCCTCCTGAGCTTTTTTCAGTTCCTCATACAATATTGCGTTCTCTATTGCATTAGCAGCTTGGACGGCAAGAACCTGAGCGAATTCTAAATCATCATTGGTAAATCCCTCTCCGTTTTTGTTTATTCCTTCAAGAACTCCTACGGCATTTCCGGAGTAGGTAATCAAAGGCACGGCTATTATGCTTTTCGTTCTGTATCCGGTTTTTTTATCTGTTTCGGGATTAAATCTTGGGTCGGAATAAGGTGAATTGACAATAAGAGGTTTTCTGTTTGAGAAAACCCAACCAACAATTCCGATATTTTGATCAACCTCAATTTTTTCCTCAAGTCCGTGAGCAACTTTCGTCCACAGCTTTGAGGTTTCTTTATTATATACAAAGATTGAAGCTCTATCGCAATCCAAAATTTTCGTAGTAAAGTCTGCTACTACGCTCAAAACATCATCTATATTTCTTTTTGAGCCAAGCTCAAATGCGAATTCAAAGAATAGCTCAATTTTTTCTTTATTTTTAGAAATAATCCTGCCCCGTTCATTTTCCGATAACATCTAAATAATATTAGCATCAGGAAATAAGAAAAGCTGTTTTCAAACTATATTTTGACTTTGCTTTTTTTTACTTTTTCTCGCTATATTTTACTCAACGCCCGAAGCTGCAATAGCGAACAATCCAAGTCCAAGTAAGTCGTTAACAATCTGATTTGTTGCTCCCTTCCAATCAGCTTGAACCTGAGATACAGTGAATGAAAACGGATTTTCTCCTGAAATAGTAATAACAGAGCAGTTCCAAACTTGTTGAGCTCCCCTTGATGATTGAAGTGCATAAACAGCTTTGACTATATTTGCAATTGCTGACTTTTTCATTGAGTCTGTTGTGGCATCATATTTTTGTTTTGCTGAGTTAGCAAATGCATAAAGAACACTGCATATATCTATTTGAGTTGAACTATTCCATGATGGGTCCCTGAGAAGAACATAAATTAAGAACTTCGTTCCTATATCGTTAAGTATAGCTGATAACGATGATACTACATCTTGCGGGTATTGCGAGTGCCATCTCAAAGATATAAAAGATGTAAGTGGATCAAGATAATCTTTGGAGATTTCAAGAGAATTGCCATTCTGGTCCTTTACTTTTGAAAATCTCTTTCCATCTCCTCTTGCCACATAATCACCTTTGACCCAATTCTTTGAAACCAAAAGACCAATAGTATTTTCTGGCAATCCAGAACTATACTTTGTTGGGTCAAGAAGAGGAGCAAAGTTTTTAAAGTCCCCAAATCCTCTTTCTATTTGTATGCCTTCAAACTGATTAGTTGTAGGTATAATATAGGAAAATGTTACAGGAATAGGGATTGTGGAACCCTCAGGAGTAATAGGGATAGTAGTCGTTGTTTCAACATAAGATATAGTTGTTAATCCTGAAACGAAACGAACCCATGCTGGTTTCAAATAAGGAAGTTGAGGAACAAACGAGTGAGGTGGATTCGTAAAGAGATTTGTCACAATAACCAAATCTCCATAGTTTGTCCATCTGTTCAGATAAATTGGGTTATCTTGATTATTCCCCGAAGTTATAGCTTTCAAGTAAAAGTTTCTGCTCGCTTCTACCTCTACTGCGAAGAACTTACCTGCATTTGCTGTCTTGTATTCATTTCCGTCTCGAACGAGCTCATGCGGGAAAAGTAAATCTCTTATAGGTTTTGGTTGTGAGCCTTCCGCTCCAAAGAACCTACATACATCTATCTTCATAAAGTTCGGAAGTTCAATTGCGGTTATGCTACCTGCTATGAATGAACCTACTGTATTCACAATTTTAGATACATCAAATTTATCTGGCCCCTCAGATATATGAATTACATTATCATCTTTTGAGCAATCAAATTTTTCTCCTCCGTTTTTCAGAATTTTCACTATATTTTGAGCCGTTTCTGCTGTGAAACCTCCGGGTAAAGATAATTCACCGGTTGCTTTTTCTCCCAAGAATTTATTATTTTTTTGAAGGTCAAGGTTAAATCTGAGCTTTGCATCTTTGTAGCAAACAAGAGCTGGGTCGTTATCTTTACAAGGATTATTAAACATATATTCAAGACCTTGACCTGACCAGCTGAAAGCCTTTGAGAAATTCGTAGGTATCTGTTTCCATATATCAGCTCCACCTTGCTTGAACCTCAAAAAGTTTGGAGCCCCATCCAGTCCTAATGTTCCGGGTAATCTTACTATAAAACCTGCCGGGTCTCCTTGCAGATCTGAAAGTAGCTGATTTGCATTACTCAAAATTGCTCCTATATCTAATACAAGGTCATGCGAGTTAATAACATTGAATCCTGCGAGAATAAGCTGAGATACAGCCCCCAAAATATTCATAAGGTCCCATCTTATTTGAGTTCCTGCTTTGAACCAAACATCTACAAGATTACCCACCTTCACCTGAAATGGCACCGTTATTGCAAAAACATAATTTTTTGAATCCGGAATTTTTATATAATTTTCCGTTGCTGTTGCAATCTCTGTCATAAGAGTTGTTATTTCATTTCTGTTTAATCCGACAAGATTTAACACAGTATCAACTATATCTGTTTGCTTTCCTGATATTCTTGAAGCTTGGTGTCCGGGAGCTGATTGACTACCACAAATTTGAGGTAAAGAACTTCCCACAAATCCACAAATCGTAGTTAGAGCTTTATCTAATCTTTGAAACAAAATCATAGTATTTGTAAAGGTTACAACAAGGTTAACTGTTGCTTTATCACCGAATGTTTTGAGCTCATCTGAGCAACCGTTATCCCCACAGAATTCCTTTCTTATAGTATCATATTTCCCTTGCGATATCAAAGAAGACATTTTACTATTCGGCAAAACATGAATTGTACCACCTTCCATCTTATGCTCCTCAACGCCAGAAGTTTTTGGTTGCTCTGGAGGTTTCTCCTCTTTACCACATCCTACGAAGAACAGAGCTATCACTGCCGTAAAAGACAAAGATACCAATAATTTTTTCATTCCCATATTTTTCACCTCCTTGATTTTTTTTTCAAATTTTTATTTTAATTTTCACTTTTATATTTTTCCAAAAACTTTTCATTTTTTAATTTAAAAATTTTTTTCATTTTTGTGTTTCAAACCTTGTTGTAATTGCATTTTTCCTTTTAATCTTTATTTATTGTTTTTTTTGTTATTGTTCTTTTTGAAATTTGAAAAGAAATGATCAAGAAGTGGAGAAAAAGAACTTGCGATGAGAAACTCGCAAGAGAGTTAGCAAAAGAATTCGGAATATCTTACCTACTCTCAAAAATTTTAGTTTCTCGTGGAATAACTTCTCCTGGGAGGGTGGAAGATTTTCTGTACCCGTCTCTGGAGAAAGCTGAAAATCCTTTTGTTTTTCCTGATATGAAAAAAGCCTCAGAAAGGTTGGCCAAAGCCATAATAAACCGTGAGGTGATAGGAATTTTCTCAGATGCAGACGCTGATGGAATAACATCAGCCGCAGTTATATCAAGCTTCCTCAGAGATTGTGGTTTTCCAGAGGAAAATATTTTAGTTAGAGTTCCATCAAGAGATAAAGAAGGATATGGGCTGACAAAAGATTTTATAGACCAAGTCAGAGCAAAAAATAGTAAATTGATAATAACCGCTGACTGTGGAGTCAGAAATCATGAAGAAATAAGATATGCAAAGCTTTTCGGAATAGATGTTATAGTTTGCGACCATCATCACCTGGATTATTCTTTGCCACAGCATGCATTCGCTGTTTTACACCCCAAAACAATTCCTCATGATAGCTCAACAAAATTTCTCTCTGGTGCCGGAGTTTCCTTTGAACTCGTCGCATCAACAAGAGCCAAAATCGGAAAAGATTTACCAAAACCAAGAAAATATCTTGACATAGTAACAGTTGGAACAATAGGAGACATGGTTCCACTTTTAGGAGATAACAGAATTTTTGTCAAATTCGGCATAGATTTAATAAGGGGAGGAACTGGGAACATTGGATTAGCTACTCTTGCTCAAAAAGTAACGAAAAGAGAAAAAATATCATCAAGGGACATACAAATGAGAATCGTTCCAAGAATAAATTCTTCCGGAAGAGCAGGAAAACCAGAAATCTCTTTCAGACTTCTTTTCGAACAAAACATAAAAGATGTAGAAAAACTTTCCAACGAAATAGAGAGTATGAATTCCTGGAGAAGAGAAACCGTAGATTCTATATTAGATGACATAAAATTTTTGGGGCTCATAGATGATTCAAAGTGGTCAGTCGTAGTTTGGGGTGAGGATTGGCACGAAGGAGTTTTGGGGCTCGTAGCGGCAAAAATCCTTGAAGCAACAGGGAAACCAACTTGTGTCATATCAATAAGGAACGATATAGCACGAGGTTCAATAAGAGCACCTGAATTTATCAATATAATGGGTGTATTGGATAAAGTTTCACATACTCTGATAAAATACGGCGGACACTCCCAAGCAGCTGGGATAGCATTACAACCTGAAAAAGTTCAAGAATTTGCAGATTGTTTTGAAAAAGCTGTCAGAGAATCATTAGGTCCAAATGGAGTACCAGAAATAATAGTTGATTATGATGAATACTTACATCTCGGGGAGGTAAGGTCGTCAGATCTGGTAGAGCTGACAAAACTTGAACCTTTTGGCGAAGGAAATCCTTTCCCAGTTTTCTTAATTGATGCGGAAATATTAGAAAGCAGAACAGTGGGGAAAGAAGATGAACACATAAAAATGATAGCAAAAACAAAAGATGGATACGCAGAAATAATAGCATATGGACTTGCGAAAAAAATTGAACCCATTATAGGTAAAATAAAAGCTATGGTTAGATTCAAAAGTTCAGCATGGTCTGATTTAGGTTTTGAATTTGAACTCATTGAAATATTGTGAAGATAAATAATAGGTCGGTAAAAATGGAGCAGGTAAAAGCACATTTGAAATTTCTCATAACAGGAGGAGCTGGATATATCGGGAGCCATGTTCTAAAACTTCTTGGTAACATATTTAAAAATTCCGATTTTCTCACAATTGATAATCTATATTCAGGTCATAAGGAAGCTGTTTTGTATGGTAAGTTAGTAGTAGGAGATGTGAGAGATAGAGCACTCCTTACAAAAATTTTATCTGAATTTGAACCTGATGTCGTCATGCATTTTTCCGCTTTTTTGGTTGTTCCAGAAAGCGTTGAAAAACCTGTTGAATATTGGGATAATAATGTGGGAGGTATGATATCCCTGCTCTCTTGCCTCCTACCTATTTTGAAGAAGAAAAAAATTTTTTTCATATTCTCCTCTACTGCTGCTGTTTATGGGAATCCAGAAAAACTTCCTATCCCGGAGGAACATCCGACAAAGCCGGAAAATCCTTATGGAGAGACAAAACTTGCCTGTGAGAAACTTCTTCGTTCCCTGTCTTTGGCGGAAAAAAATTTCAAGTTTGTTTCCCTAAGATATTTTAACGCTGCGGGAGCAGATCCAGAAGGTATGCTTGGACAATCATCTCGCAATCCAACCCATCTTATTTTAAGGGCTTTGAAAGTAGCAAAGGGAGAAATTCCTTTTTTAGAAATTTATGGAAAAGACTACCCTACTCCTGATGGCACTTGCATAAGAGATTACATTCATATACAAGACCTATCTTATTCTCATATCCTTGCTTTAAAATACATATTAGACGGGGGTGAAAGCGATATATTTAATGTAGGATATGGGAAAGGATATTCTGTACTTGAAGTTTTGAAGGTTGTTGATGAAGTCGTAGGCTTTGAAATACCAAAGAAAGTAGGAAATAGAAGACCAGGGGACCCAGTAGCACTTGTCGCTGATCCGACAAAAATAAAAAACAAATTAGGATTTTCTCCAAAATATGATGACCTTCATTTCATAGTGAAAACCGCATGGAACTGGGAACTTAACAGAAGATTCTAATATATATAGTTTAAGAATCAGAATTTTATAGTCTTGTGATGTTTCATTAACTCACCTTTGACCATAAATATCACATCCTCACAGATGTTCGTTGTCAGATCAGCTATTCTTTCCAAATTCCCCGAGATTCTTATGAGGTGAAGAGCCCTCTCAATTGTTGATGGATCCGACACCATGTATGTTATGAGTTCCCTTACTATCTGGTCACGATAATCATCTATTATATCATCTCTTTCACATACAGATTTCGCAAGAGCTGCATCTTCATTTACGAAAGATTTTAGACTATCTTCAAGCATCTTACTTACCTCCTCTGCCATTCTTGGTATATCCAAAAGCGGTTTAACCTGTGGTTTTGATATCAAAAATAAACCACTTTGAGAAATATTTACTGCATGATCCCCCATTCTTTCAAGGTCATTATTCATTTTGAGAGCCAAAAAAATTGTTCTCAGATGCTTCGCTCGTGGCTCAAACTGCGCTATTATGTGTATGCACATTTCATCTATTTCTATTTCAAGATCGTTACATTTCATCTCATCTTCCTCTATTACTTCTTTTAAAAGTCTTTCATCCTTCTCCATGAGCCCCTTTATACTCTTTTTCAGCATACCTTTCACTATCTCTGAAAACTCTATCAACTTTTCCTTCACTTCCTCTATTTTTCTTTCTACCATGACCATAATTTCAAATTTATGAATTCAACTTTCATTTTTCCATTTTCTTGCATTTTTGCGAACGATTTCACATTTTTCACAAGAGCATCGGCTACAGTGTTCCACAGATTCCCCGAATGTGCTCTAACTTTCTCCGCATCAATATTATACAATTTTTTAGCTTTATTTATAGCAAAAGAAGAATCAGAGTATATCTTTACTCCTTCTTTTTTTATCTTATCTCTGAATTTCTTATGAGCAAAAAGAATTGCTAAAAGTTCGTTTTTGTTCGCAGTTGCATCATTTTCACAAAGAAAAATTTTTCGTATCCTCCCATTTTCTACCCATAAAATACAGAAACCTTTTTCATTACCATCTACGAAAATTCCTCTTTCATTTTCTTCTCCGTGATCTTCTTTTTTTTCTATATCTTCTTTTTTTTCTCCCTTCCCTGCAATTACCCTAATGCTCAAAATCAAATCCAAAAATAACTCTGGATCAAACGGAACAATACTAATACCATTTTTGCCTACATAAACGATAAATTTATTACCTTCATATTCTACTTCCCCAAAAATGTAAGGGTTTTTCTTGTGATGGATCCTTTTGAAGTTAGGTAAATTTATTTCAATCTTCTTCCCAAAAATAGATATATCAGGTTCAGAATCTACAAACATAAAAATAAAAAATAGGGAAGAGGGTTTAAAAATTTCCCTCTTCCCCTTTTTATCTTCTTTTTTCTATCTCTTTTTTTTATTTAACTTTACTTTTTCTTTTTGTCTTTCTTTTCTTGTTCAAGACCGAGTTTTTCTTTTTCAAGCTTTATGAATTCATTCAAAGATATATATTTTGCTTCACCACCGAATGCAGTTCCTTTAATTCTTCTTTTGAACCTTTCTGCAACAACATCGTAAAAGTCTTGTGGCAAAGGAACATATCCTACCTCACGAGAAAGTTTCCCCGCATTCTTTATGTAAAAGTCAACAAAGTCTTGAACCTCTTTTTTCTCCAACGATTTGAAGTTCACATAAATGAATAGTGGTCGCGAAAGAGGAATATATTCTCCTTTGTATATATTCTCCTCAGAAGGTTCCACGGGCTTACCAGTTATAGGATTTACTACTGGAACTGCTTTTAGTTTATCTTTATTTTCAACATAGTACGCATAACCGAAGTATCCAAGAGCATATTTATCTCCTTGCACACCTTGAACGAGAACATTATCATCTTCACTTGCTACATAATCGCCTCTGCTTTTACCAGTTTGACCAACTATGACCTCTGTAAAGTAATCAAATGTTCCGGAGTCTGTACCTGGACCGAAAAGTCTCAGGGGAGCATCTGGCCAGTTTGGTCTTATTTGGTTCCACTTTGTTATCTTACCTTGTGCCTCGGGTTCCCATATCTTTTTCAGCTCTTCAACAGTGATGTTATCAACCCAGTTATTTTGTTTATTTACGACAACTGAGAGAGCATCATAAGCTACGGGTATTTCAATATACTCTATATTGTTCTGTGCACAAAGTTCAATTTCCGATTTTTTTATAGGTCTTGATGCGTTTGATATATCGGTCTCACCACGGCAGAACTTTTTGAACCCTCCTCCTGTTCCTGATATACCAACTGTCACCTTTATATCTTTATATTTTTTCTGGAACTCTTCTGCAACGGCTTCCGTTATCGGATACACCGTACTTGAACCATCTATTTTTATTATTTTAGGTTGTTGAGCTGAAGTTATTTTGAAGAATAGGAAAAAGGAAGAGAGAAAGAAGAGAATGAGGGCTGGTGCGGTGAACATGTTTGCCGGGACAAAGAACATATTCGGTGCCTCTTTTTTTGCTTGCTTTATTTTATTTTCCTTTTTTATTTGTTTTATTTTCCTTCCTGTTATTTTTTTCATGGTTTTTATACCTCCTTTTTTTTTTATTTTTTATAAGAAGGGGGGTTCGTCCCTCCCTACCCACCATTTTGTTTTATTTTATATCAACTTGAAGCTGCAACCTTACAAGATGTTGCTGTATTTTAGTTTTGCCATCCTCTCCTTCAAATATCAAAGGAGAGTAATCAAGTTGAACTTTTAAGTTATGACCTTTGAAGTAATAAGAAGGACCGAAAGTTATCTCATGCGCAGTTTTGTTGTCTCCTTTGATTTTCATTCCTCTAACATCAAACTCACCACCGGGAACTTTTTTAACATTTAGCAAAGAATATCTCGCAGCAATACCTAAGTTATCTATAACAATAGATGGCTGAACTCTCAGACCAAAAGCAGAAAAGTCTTTTTTGTAGCTGTTATAAAGGAACTCTGTTTCAAAACCAACTATATCCCACCATATTTTCAAGTCTCCTTCGGCTGCAAAAAGAGTTCCAGGTATTTTCGCAGCGTCTATTGCTTTCATAAAAGACGATTTATCTGCTCTGCCCTTGATCTTACCTATTTCTATTTCAGATTGTGATATATCCATAAGAGCTGCTGAAAGTCCGATATTGACGAGTTGTTCTTTTTTCAGATTTGGCTGGTCATATACGAACTTACCTACGGGAGCAAGTTCAGCTCTTGCTACAAAGAGAGGATTTCTGCTGACCCTTGGTATATTTATGTTTCTTCCAGCACCCGTGAAGATAGCAAGATGAACCCTGTAGTTTTTCGGTCCAACCACAAAGTCTAATCCTATGTCTCTTCCAAGATAGAAGAACTCGTTTATCATGCTTCTATCTACAAGTTCAAGGCGAAAGGAGGAGTTGATTTCTTCTCTATTGTATGGCACTTTCCACTGCCCCAACCTCACGCCCCACATATCATAAGATGAGTCTATGTATAGGTCCCGGAGGGATACTGACCCTCCTTCCAGAGTGAGTTGAAGGTGGTATTTTGTTTCTTTTCGCAGGAAGAAACCATCAGTTATAAGTCTTGCCCTTCTTATAGAGAAACCCTCATACCAGTTATTTTTATCTTGGTATGAGAAGGAATAAAGGAACTGGCCTCTTAAAGAGAGGTCAGCCGAAGCTGCCTCTCCACTATATATTTGAAGCGATACAACTAATAATGCCCAAACCATACTTTTTCACCTCCTTTTTTGTTTTGTTTTTTTTTGGACATCTGAAAAATTTCGCCGTGGGCTGAATTTTTTCGGACCAATAAGTTTTGAGATGGGAATTTTGAAGCTTCCGAGAATATAAGGCAAGATCTCCCGGAAGGTAAGACAGATTTTTGTGATATTTTGGGATACTTGAAAGTGAAAAGGAAGGAGAAAATGTTTGTTTTGCTTTTTTGAGATTTGAGAAGCTCTCTCGTTTCCGAAAAACTATATGTTTAAAAAGCCGCAATGCAAACTTTAAAGCAAAAAAAAAACGGAGAAGAAATTTTCAAAAATTTTTTCCAAAATTTTTCTTTGAAAATTTTGTAGGAACCTTTCTGAATTTCATAAATTGTGCGTAGGAAAATTTACGAATTAGAGAAACTTATGAAATTGAATTTGAAGAACCAGGAACAAAAAACTTTAAAAGAAAAAGCAAAAAATGAGCTTATAAAGAACATAAACAAATGGTTTGAAGAAGATAGGGTTTTTGACGATATAACATCAAATCTTCTTGGACTAAACAAAACAAAAAAAAGAGGCAAAATGGTCTTCTTCTCAAAGTCAAAAGATGATTTTGTACTTGCAGGAGCAGATTTTATAGAAACAATTTTCAAAATGCAAAAAAAATGTAATGCTTACATCAAAATCAAATCCTACAAAAAAGATGGGGATATAGTGAGGTATGGAGAGAAAATCTGCGAAGTATATTCAGACAATATAGGTCTTCTTCTTTCTCGTGAAAGGATCTGTCTCAATCTTCTTTGTCGTCTCTCTGCTATTGCAACTGAAACTCACAAACTTACCAAGAAAGCAAAAAAGTATGGCGTCGGAATTTTGGCTACAAGAAAAACCACCCCTGGTTTGAGGATGCTTGAAAAATATGCTGTCGCAGTAGGAGGAGGAGAACCTTATAGAATTGACCTCTCATCATCATTTATGATAAAGGATAATCACATAAGAGCTATCGGTGGAACGAGAGAGCTTGTAAATTTCTTTGAAAAACTTGAACCGAAAATCAAAAGAAAAATATTGAAAAAAGGTATCACAATTGAGGTGCAAAAAGAAGAAGAACTTGATTTGGCTCTCAAAATCGCACAAATACTGAAAAAAGAAATAAGAGAAAAAAAGGGGAAAGAAGATGTTTTTAATTTCACAATAATGCTCGATAACTTTCAACCCAAAACTTTGAGAAAACTTATTCGTAAAATAAGAAATTTTTCCAGCTCCCAAAAAATCAATATAAGTATTGAGCTCTCCGGTGGGATAAGAGAACATAATATCGAAAAATTCCTTAAACTCAGACCAGACGCTATATCATTAGGTTACATTACTCTTTCTCCTCCTTATTTCCCTGATATATCTGCTGACATATTTTAATTTTCCTCTCTATCTTATTATTCTTCTTGCTGCCTTTTTGAGCCTGTTCATTATTCCTAATCCTATTCCTCTTTCATCAACTCCTTCAAAAATCAGAATATCGTATTTTTCCCCTTCCTCTATCAGAATTTTGAAAAGATTTTTTGCAAACTCTCTCAAACTCCTACCAGATATAGAAACTTTGATATTTGGAGAACTCTCAAATTTTTTAGGTTTTTCTCTGAAAAAAAACACACATACTTTTTTTCCTTTTTCCTCCCAATTCCTTCTATTTTCTTTTATAAAATTTATCATCTTATCTTTACGCAGTATCAATATTAATTCGGCATCTGGTGTGTAGTGTCTATATTTTAGACCGGGACTCTTTGGGATAAAATCGGCTTTTTTATATTCCACAAGCTCAACTTTCCCTATTTTTCTCTCTATCATCTCTTTGGTTATAGCACCGGGACGAAGGATTTTTGGAACATCTTCTGTCAAATCAAGAACTGTTGATTCTATTCCTATTTTCACTTTTCCCTCTATCAGAAAAACTTTTTCTCCAAAATATTTTTTTATGTGTTCGGGTTGAGTAGCAGATGGTTTTCCCGATATATTAGCGCTCGGAGCGGCTATCGGAACTCCAGAAAGTCTTATTAATTTCAAAGCTATCGGGTGATCTGGCATCCTAACAGCCACAGTATCAAGTCCTGCCGTGACAATATCTGGAATAGATGGATTTTTTGGAAGAACCAGAGTAAGAGGTCCTGGCCAAAACTCTCCTATAAGAACCTTTGCTTTTTCTGGAATTTCTCTTGCAACAATATAAACATCTTGTTTTTTTGATATGTGGACTATGAGTGGGTTATCTTGCGGTCTGCCCTTAAGTTCAAAAATTTTTTTTACTGCTTGTTCATCGTAAGCGTTTGCACCAAGACCATAAACAGTCTCAGTTGGAAAAGCAACAACCCCTCCGCTTTTTATTATCTCTGCTGCTTTCTTTATTTTTTCATCTATTCCTTTTTTAAATTGCACCTTCGCAAATTGGAGGTAGAACCTTTAAGATAAAGTTTAATATATTATTGCTTGAATCTTACAAGTTTCATCAAAGATGAATTTTCTTTTTATTTTCGTTTTAGTTTTAGGAGGAGCTCCTTCAACTTCAATAATTGTTTTTCCTGCAACCTTCAAACCACCTCCCTGAACACAAGTCTTATAAGCCTCGTTCATAATTAAAACCTCATCCTTTTGTCTCTGAATACCATAATTTTTTGGAGAAAGTCTTAAAAACTCAAATACAAAAACAAAAATAGAGCTTATAAAAAGAAAAGATGCTGCAACAAGGTAAAAAGCCTTTTTATCTTTATTTTCAAACCTCACAATATTATTAAAATAAACCAAAAAAATAAAAACAAAACTTTTCAATTTTGTAGGAAAAAATTTTTCTGAGAAAACTAAATTTTATAAATATTATTTTTCTACTTTAAAATAAATTAAAATAAAAAACGTGGTAAAGGAGGTGAAAACGTGGTATGGATATAAGTATTAGGCTCCTACAGAACTGGGTAGGTAGGGAAAAGATAAGGATAGAGAAAATAGCGAGCGGAGCGGCAATAATTATATGGGATGCATCAAAAAGAAGAGCAGCTGCCACGCATTTTTACTCAACAGACGAAGCAAAGATAGAAGAAAAAATTAAAGAGCTACTTGCAAGCTTACAAGTTCAAGATGGTGATCTTCCTAAAATAAGAGTGAAGATTGTCGGCGGTGCAGATGTCGCAGGACTTAATGTGGGAAGAAAATTCATAGCTTCTTTGTTCAATGTTATAAAAAGAATGGGATTACCAGTAGGAGGATACGATATAGGAGGAAATGTTACAAGAAGTGTTACATTTGACCCGGTGACGGGAAGATGCATCGTAAGCTATCTTATAGGAGGTGAGAAAGAAATTTAATTAGCGATGGATCCAAAGCTCAAAAGCAAAATAGACGAGATAATAGAGAAAACAACCCCTATTCCACAACACATAAGTAATCTTATGAGAATGCTCAAAGATGAAAATGTACCTTTAAGCAAGATAGCGATTGAGCTTGCGAAGGACCCTGTTCTGGCAGCAGATACAATAAGAATGGTAAATTCAGCATATTATAATTTTTCACGAGAGATAAAATCTTTGGAACAAGCCGTAGTTATTTTGGGAACAAAAGCCCTTTTAAGACTTGTAGTTGCTGCTTGGGCAAAGAGAATATCATCACAGGAGTTAAAAAATTTCAGAACTGCTCAAAATGAACTGGCAATTTTTTCCATCATTGGTGCAGCAGCAAGTGTGAAATTTGGAGAAATTGCTGGTATAAGGTTTATGAGCGATGTCATATTCACATCAGCCGCATTACGCTCAATAGGGAGAATTATTATGGATAAACTCGGGTCGGCAGTTATAAATAGCATAATAAAAGAAGTTTTTGAGAAAAAAGTATCGTTCCACACAGCATCAAAAAGAATTTTAGGGGTTTCGCATAATGAAATCGGAGCTTACACACTCAGAAAATGGGGCATACCTGAGGACTTAGCATTGGTTGTACAATATTATCAAACACCATCAGAATTTCAGGGAGATAAAGTATTGGCAAAAGTTATAGCATGTGTGCACCTTGGTGATATTGCTGCTATGCAAATAGGAGAAGGAGTACCTATTGATGGGATGTTATACCAACTTGACAAACAAGCTCTCTCTATATTAGAAATTGACTCCCAGGAAAGCCTCATAGAAAGAGTTTGCGAAACTATTTTACCAGATATTGAAAAAATAAAAGAAAATTTACAACTTCAAACTGGCATATAAATAAATCCCAAACTTAAAATCAAACTTAAAATAATAAAACAAAACTTAAAATCAACCTAACAGCCTATCCGAGAATTTCTTTTTCTTTTGCCTGCAAAATTGTATCTATCTTTTTTATATTCTCATCTGTTATTTTTTGAAGCTCATCAAAAAGTCTTCTTGCTCTATCTTCTGATATAACCTTTTTGTCTTTCGCATCTTTTATTTCGCTCCGAGCCTTATCTCTTATGTTTCTTATTGAAACTTTGAAATCCTCAGATTTTTTCCTGACAAGCTTCAAAATATTCTCTCTTGTTTCCTGAGTTAAAGGTGGAATTTTTATTCTTATTATTTTTCCATCACTTTGAGGAACAAGATCTCTTCCTGACTGCAAAATGGCTTTTTCTATTGCGGGTCTTATATTTGGATCAAATGGTTCAACAATAAGTTCAGAAGGAGAAGAAACAGAAATCAGAGCAAGTTGATTTAAAGGGATTTCACTATCGTAAGCAAAAACTTTTATACCATCAAGTAAAGAAGGATGAGCCCTACCTGTCTTTATTTTTTTCATCTCCTCATCAAACTTCTCAACAGCTTTTTTCATCTCCTCTTTTGCATCAGATATGATCTTGTCTGGATTTATTTCAACCTCTTGTTCTCTTTTGCCTTTTTCTTTTTCTTTCCCCATAGTATCAAAAAATTATTTATTACTTTTTCTCTTTTGTTTATTAGTGATATTTTTGTTTATTTTAGTGATATTTTCTCTTTTCTATTGATTCTTTTATTTTTTGGAGTTCTTTCTTTTCATCTTTTGTTAAGTTTTTTGGAGAGATGATTTTCACTCGCAAGTACATATTTCCTCTCTTTCCATCTTTTCTTGGAAGCCCGGTATCTTTGAGCCTCAAAAGAGTTCCAGAATCTGTTCCCTCTGGAATTTTTACCTTCATCTCTGAACCATCGGGTAGTATAAATGGGACCTCATCTCCAAGTATTGCCGAAAGAGCATCAACCTGAATTTCTGATATTAGGTCATCACCTTGAATCGTAAATTTTGGATCTGGAACTATTCTAACAACAAAATCTACATTACCGTGCGATATTATATCTCCCTCTCTTACTCCTCTTGGAATTTTTATTTTTATATTCTCATATTTTGATGTGAAACCTCTTCCACCACATTTTGAGCATGTTGTCATAAGCTTTCCGTAACCTCCACATTCTGGACAAGTTTGACTGAATGTAAAGAATCCCCTTGAGAAACCTATCATACCTTTTCCACCACAACGCTTACAGACATCAACTTCAACTTGCCCCGTTCCGTCACAGCGTCTACACTCTTCTCTTTTTTCTATTGTCACCTCCTTTTCAATCTCTTTATCTTGGTAAATATCTTTCAAAGATAGTTCAAGGAGGATTTTCCTTCTTTCTTCCGTTTTTCTTCTTCTTTGGGTTCTTGTTTTTGTGCCTATACCGAATATATCTTCAAGAATATCTGACGCAAAGCCAAAAACATCATCTTTGAAAAACTGCTTTACAAAATCATCAAAGCTCGTATAAGTTGTATATGTGGTTGTAAAATCGGTACCATAACTACCTTTTAGACCTGCTTCCCCATACATATCATATATTTTTCTTTTCTCTGGATCTGAAAGAACTTGGTATGCTTCATTTATTTCTTTGAATTTCTCCTCAGCTTCTTTTTTCTTCTCAGGCGGAACTCTATCAGGATGCCATTTTTTTGCAAGCTCCCAAAAAGCTTTCTTTATCTCTTCTTGAGTTGCGTTCCTTGGAACACCCAAAATTTCATAGTAGTCTTTCCCGTTCCCCATAGCTAAATATATAATTCTAATAATTAGAAACCCAAGATAAGTAAGTTTTGAAATGTTTTATGAAATGATTTCATTATCAGGAATTTCAGAAGAAAAAATAATTAAAATTTCTCTCTGCAAATCAGTAATAATTCCTTTACTTTTTAGAAGCAAAGTAATCCTCCCATAAAGATTTTATGTGTTCAGGAAGGTCAAGCTCTGGCAGCAATTTTTTTACTTCTTCCCAATCAAGTTCGGCAATATCTTCCGCTCTTCCATATGTTAGAACTTGCTTGATATACCGCTTTTTTTGCCACGGGTCGCTCAGATCAATCTCTTTATCTGTTGACCATACAATATATCTTTTAGGTTTGATTTTCATCGTACTTTCTCAAAACTTTCTTTTAGATGCTTCAAGGATAGTAATTCCTACTATTTCATCACCCTTGTACCTTATCAATATTCCATCGTCTATCATCTCCGTATCTGTTGCACGCTGTGGTCTTCTAAAACTTATATACAGAACATCAGCTTCCTTATCATAATCTATCCACATTTTTTTATAGGGAGAATTTAATATTGATGGGACTACCTTAAAAATTTCTTCCAAGAACTCCATTTTTATTTTTGTTTTTGCCATACTATCTCCTCCTTCTCTAATTTTATTTTAGATGTAAAAAAAGCAGTAATTATAAAACCATCAAAGTTAGATAATTCCTTATAAACCACAGCTAAAAATTTTCCCTCATCTACCTTTTTCAGGGCTATGAGGGCACCTCTATATCCCTTTATTATATAATCTGGATCTTCAACACAATTTAAAATATCATCGTAATATCCTGCCAGATCATCATGGTTTTCTACAATATGTAACCATCTTTCTTCGGTTAATCTTATCGGAGCACCGTTTTTTGACTTTACAATTTACATTAACTTATAGGTCGCTAAGGTCAATATCTTTATCCGTAGACCATACAATATATCTTTTAGGTTTGATTTTCATCGTATAAGCACAGATTTATAAAAGAAATTTTCAATTTAAGTTTCACGTCATATTTTGGTGATGTCCCCCATCCATCATGCCCATACTTTTTCCTTCTTCCATCATATCATCCATAGTTTCCTTTCCTGCTTTCTTTTTGGCTTCACAGATATTCCCCTTAGATTTTATCAATTTGCCGTCTTTTTCAACTTCTACCTCATGCTCGCAAGAACAGGTTTGAGTTAAAGTAGCGTTCACCTTTATAACTTTCCCATCACTTTTTTTGACATCCGCCGAGATAGTCCCACCTGTCAAGCTTTGACACCCTTTCACCACTTTCACATTTTCAAGCTTGATTTGTATTTCTGATCCATCTTTTTTCACTATTTTTATCTCACCACTAACCTTGAATTCACCTGCACCTTCTTTTACAATAGTCAAGTTATGAGAATAAGACCTTATTACTTTATCGTTTACCTTTACATAGTTTGTAATGGAAAGAGAGAAAGTCTTATCATCCTGAGTCTTTTCTTTTTGAACTTTCTTAAATCTGTAAAACTCCGCTGAAAATGAAGTTGCAGAAGATAAGAAAGAAACCTGAGATAATACTTCTCTTAACACAAACTTTGGCTCTTTACTGACTTCTCTTTTGAAACTGCCATTTAAAGTTAATTGCTCATTGTCATCGGTCTTTACTTTAAGATTTTCCACTTTTATAGTTATGTTTGGAGAAGCAAATTTTCTTTCGGCTGTTATTTTCCCACCTTCTATGGTAAAAGTTTTCCCATCTTTTTTATAGTTTATGTTCTCAAATATTCTTGTAACCGAAACCCCATAAGATGATAATTGAACTTCATGTTTTACTGTCCCTGAAATCTCAACTCCTTCCTCCGTATCCGATATATTTAGGTTACTAACCTCAAATTCTACACTACCAGTTTTTGCAGCTAATAAATCATCCACTACTCCCCTTGCCGACATTTGCCCACCATAAAAGGTTATATTTTTATCCCCCTTCCTAAACTCAACATTGATTACGCTAACTGAATAACTGAAAATTTTTTTAGAAAGATCCCCCTGTAAAGATACATATATAGTTCCTGATACTGAGTAACCATCTAAGCTACATCCTAATATTTTGATTTCACAGTTTGACATCTGCGGAGCCATACAATTGCTTTCTACTTTTCCCTGATTTTTACAATAAATCAAACTTGAAACTAACAGTTTTGTCAAAAGAGATGAATATTTTTCTCCTAATCTATCAGCATATTTGAACTTTTCCTCAATCTTCTCAAATTTCTGAATAATTTCATCTGATACAAAGTTTCTGATTATTTCCTTTATGGATAACTCCTGATCTATTTCTTGTTTTGTTTTCTTTTCCTCATCAGGAAATTCATCTTTCGGTGAAATTGGAGCTCTTGCTGTTAGCAAATCAACTTCTTGTAAAGAAGTTTCAATAATAGTGGGGTTTAACTCGGTATCTGAAATAAGCCCAACTTCTCCAAGCGATGAGTCTTGTATTTGGAGAACCTCTGTTTGCTCATTTGGAGGTAGAGAGGATATATCAGTTACGGTCTTACCTCCTTCCCCACCAGTTCCTGTTTCCTTTGCACAAGACTGAATTATTGCAAACCCTCCGATAAGACTAAAAACCAAAATCCCCAAATAAATAATTCCCTTTTTTATCTTTAATCCACCCATTTTCTTTCACTCCTTTTTTTATATTTACTCTTAAAATTTTAATTTTTTTTTTGTCAATTTTTTGAAAATTTTCTTCCGAAAACTTGATTTTTATAGAAATTGCAATTTTGAGCGAAGAAAATAATAAAATCTCTGTGATATGCGAAAAGAGAATTCAAAAGAAAAAGAAACACAGAACGGATGGAACGATTCAAATTCAGACTACAAACTATATAACTACAAAATTTTTTATACGCCGGATGATTTGGGAGATATAAATCGGTATTATAAAGAAAAACTCGGAGATCCAGGAGAGTTTCCTTTCACGAGGGGGCCATACAGAACTATGTATAAAGATAAGCTTTGGACAATGAGACAATATGCAGGATTTGGAACGGCAAAAGAAACAAATGAAAGATTTAAATTTCTCCTGAAACAGGGGAATACTGGGCTTTCAGTGGCTTTTGATCTTCCAACACAGATGGGCTATGATTCAGACGAAGAAGTTGCATTACCAGAGGTTGGAAAAGTCGGAGTTGCAGTGGATACAGTAGAAGATATGATGGAGATTTTTGATGGTATCCCGATAGACAAAATTTCCGTTTCATTTACAATAAATGGAACTGCTCCACAGATTATGGCTCTTTATCTTATAGTTGCAAAAAAGAGAGGAATACCTTTTGAGAAACTTACGGGAACATTGCAGAACGATATACTAAAAGAAATAATAGCTCGTGGCACATGGATATATCCGGTAGAGCCTTCTGTAAAACTTGCTTGTGATGTTATTGAATTCTGCACAAAGTATGTTCCAAAATTTAATCCGATATCAGTTTGTGGGTATCACATAAGGGAAGCAGGAGCAACAGCTTATCAGGAGGTAGCATTTGCATTTGAGAACGCAAAAGTCTATGTAAATGAAGTTCTATCCCGAGGTCTTGATCCCGATTCATTTATAAAAAGAGTCACGTTCTTCTTCTGCACATATCACAATCTTTTTGAAGAGGTAGCAAAATATAGAGCTGCAAGGAGGCTATGGGCTCACATCACAAGGGAGCTCGGAGTAAAAGATGAAAAGAATATGGCGATGAAATTTGCAGTCGCATGCGGGGGAGCATCACTAACACGAGCTGAACCTTTGCTTAACATAGCACGAGTCACATTAGGGGCTCTTGCAACAGTTTTAGGGGGTGGACAATCTATATTCACAGAAGCTTATGATGAAGCTTACTCAATACCAACAGAACACTCCGCAAAAATAGCTTTGAGAATTCAGCAGATATTAGCTTTTGAGACCGATATACCAGAAGTAGCAGATCCACTCGGAGGATCATTCTTTATAGAAAAACTCACAGATGAGATGGAAGAGAAAATAAGGGCAGAAATGAAAAGAGTTCAAGACTACGGAGGTATGGTGAAGGCGATAAAAGATGGATTTATTCAATCAATCATACTTTCAGAAGCTTATAAACAGCAAGTTCTTATTGAGCAAGGAAAGAAAAAAATAATCGGAGTTAATATATTTAGGGAAGAAGATGGTGCATCGGAACACAAGTTTGAGATATTCAGACCTCGTGAGGCAGTAGAAAAAGCAAAAAAGCTTCAAGAATTCAAATCTAAAAGAGATATGAGAAAAATTCAAAAGCTACTTGACAATATTTCACGAGCAGCAGAAAAAGGAGAAAATGTCATGCCTTATTTGATTGAAGCACTTGAAAATGGAGCAACCATTGGAGAAACAACAAAAGCTTTGAAAAAAGTATATGGAGAGTTCAAGGAGCCAATAGTGATATGAAAATAAAAGCTAAAAATAATAATGAAATAATGAAAAATAAAGAAATAAAAAAATCCACCAATAAATGAACAATAAATGAACCAATAAATGAAAATCCTGTATCTATCAGAAAAATAAGTGAAACTAGCCAATTGGAAGCGATATATTCCTTTCATAATCCAGATGAAATAAAAAGATTCCTTTCATCTCATGATTTCTTTATTCAGTATCTCTTTGAAGCATATGATCAAATCAGAAGATTTTTCGGTGGGCATATTGATTGTAACCTGAAGTTGATTTTAAAAGAGGGAAATTTTAAGCAATTAACAAACTTAAAACCCTAAACCCAAACTCAAATTGAAAATTGGTAAAGGTGGTAAGGGAATTGGAACTTTTGCCTTTCCTGAAATTTTTATTATCCCTAAAACTTTAATTTCTCCGATAGGTCTTTCAAATGTAAGAGCAAGAAAATGAAGTCCTGCACCTGCCGACAGTGCAAAGCCCAATCCACTTTTACCAAATATCCAGTTGTATCTTAAAAGTACCGGAAAACTTATACCTTTCAAAGTACCAATTTCTGCTTCCGCTTTGATTTTTATTATCAAAAGAGTGAATTCTTTTTCAATTCCAACATCTCCTGAAAGGAACCCGGGAGACAAAAGCAGATTAAAACCTTCTGGTGCTTTTCCGAAGGGAAATAATCCTAAATCTGGACCAACTCTGAAACCTCTGAAAAATTCAAGAGAAATATATGTAAAGCTTCCACCTATTGATATGTTCCTTGATAATCCTCTATGATACTCTAAACCAAGTATTCCAAAAGGAGCTTGAAGTATATTTGAGATTATAAGGTTTTTTCTCCATTCTTCTTCCTCTTGATTTTTTATTTCTTCTGCCAACGCTTTTGATAGGAAAATTGAAAACTGTAATGAGAACTGTAATATGAAGCTCAGACTTACTAAAACAAGAAAAGTTAAAAACTTGGGAAATGAGTATGGGAATTTTTTTCTGATTTTTTTCATTTTATTTTCTCTTTCTTTTTTATTTTCTCTTTCGTTTTTCATATTGAT
>Ga0209670_100082_pt1 | contig 65981 bp, 65 predicted proteins | sample PerSpoBPS_BMetaG_FD_184741 | JGI IMG/M metagenome (GOLD analysis project Ga0209670, IMG submission 184741) | Thermal spring microbial communities from Yellowstone National Park, Wyoming, USA - Perpetual Spouter B (PS_B) MetaG (SPAdes) (version 3) | ecosystem: Environmental > Aquatic > Thermal...
GGTAAAGGTTATAAAGATACAGCTGAGGCAAGCAAGGCTGAGCAACGGATTAGCCATGGATAGAGATGTTATAGGTGCTATAAACATCGGCTTGAAATACCTATCCTCAGATGGGAGCCCAGTGGCGTTGGGCTCAACAGGGCCCCATGCGGCTTGGGCGAAGCTGGTGATCCCAAGCCTAGGGCCAACCCCGCTAACGGAACTAAAGATATTCACAAGTATTTAGAAGTACCGTTAGCGGGGAAACGCTTGTCCTCTATTCAATATAAGATATATAGATGCTATTGAGAGCTTTGATGCTTATCGCTCTTAAGACTAAGGTCCTATATGAGGGTTCTGCTCGGAGAGAGCCTCGAAATTCTGGGTTTTAGTATAAGCGTAGATAGAGACCCCTTTTGCTGAGCTCAACGGTTAATACAAGAAACCGCAGAGATCTCGAGATCTATATGAGGAAAGCGAAGATCTCTCGATGGCTATAGAGATCGAAATCTGCGAATTAGAAGCATAACAAGCCAAAGCAAGATAATATGAGAATGACTATGACCTTTAGAGAACAATGAATCTATAAAACTATATATACTAATATTATAATCTTATATATAAAATTGTAAATATACTACTTTATCCTTGTTCAAAGGAGTTTAAATCTCTTTATGGGAAGAGCTGTTAAGTTAGCGTGCCGTCCCACATTTCTTCATATAGTTTTTCTGCTTCTTCTATTGTTAGTTGTCTTGGATTATTTGGTCTAGGATATACTTCGATCATCTCCCTTGCTAGGTTTTTGAGATCTTCTCTTGGTATGCCCATTTCCCTTAAGCTTCTCGGGATCCTTAGGTCTTGGAGGAGCTGTGTGATCCATTCTATTACCTTTCTAGAGGATCTCCTGGGATCTTTATCCTCGATATTTAATGTACTAGCTATTCTTAACATCTTTTCCTGTACCAGGTCTGCATTAATTTTTACGATATATGGGAGGGCAAATCCTGTCCCGAGGCCATGCGGTATTTTGTATCTTGATAATGTATAGCTAATGGAATGTCCATAAACCATGGTTGTGGAGCTGAGTATAAACCCTCCGAGGGTTGCAGCGAAGCTCATATAGAATCTAGCTTCTATATCTCTCCCATTATAATATGCTCTCCTAAGGTATTTATCGACGAGCCTCACTATCTCAAGGGCCAGGGCATCTATAAGCGGGCTCGATGTCAACGATATCATTCCCTCAATCGCGTGTGTCAATGTGTCGATTCCGGTGAATGCTGTTACCTTTGGAGGACAGCTAACTGTGAGCTCGGGATCTACGATTGCTGTATCAGCAGCTATATTATGGCTGATCACGACTTTTTTAATGTATCCATCACTTACAACGGCTGTTCTATCAACTTCGCTACCGGTTCCAGCAGTGGTTGGCATCAAGATCAAGGGTATACCTTTTCTGGGAACCCTGTCAACGCCAAAGATCTCCCTTATATCCATCCTATTGATGAGAAGACCTGAGACAACCTTTGCCGTATCCAATGTACTCCCACCCCCAACCCCTATTATGACATCAGGTTCTATGGACCGTGCATATTTTAGAGCATCGTTAACACTTTCTACAGTTGGCTCGCTATAGATTTTATCATATATATCTACTTTGAGCGATGATTGCTCAAGATATCCCTCTATTTCCTTTTTAATAGCCTCTATATTTCCATCAATGATTATAAGTGCCTTCTTACCATATTTAGAGGCTTCTGAAGATACCATCTTCCTAGTTCCAAGACCAAAGATAAGCCTCGTGGGCGAGTGGAATATGTAGCTTGAAAACAGCCAGTGGCTATACATACCTAGGGATCACCCTCTGATTCTCAGTATCTAATATCTAATGTATGCAGCCTTAACTCTTGTGTAGAAGTCTATCGCCTCCTCACCCTGCTCCTTATGTAGATCGTTTCCTGAGAGTTTGAATCCTCCATATGGAACCTGGTACTCCATGCCTACTGTAGGCATATTAACCCTTATAACCCCTGCCTCGGCTTTTTCAATAAATCTAATGATCTTCGACATATCCCTAGACACTATCCCAGCCACTAACCCATAGTCCACAGAATTCGTGAGCTCTATAGCTTCATCTAAGCTCCTATACGGTGTTACACATATAACAGGGCCGAATATCTCCTCCCTGAAGATCCTCATATCCTTTGTACATTCGGCAAATACTGTTGGTTGGAAGAAATACCCGTATCTATATTCATCCTCCTCCAATGGAGAGCCGCCGTATACGAGTTTAGCGCCCTCGGAAATACCTATATCAATATATCTCTTCACTTTCCTCTTAGCATCTAGGCTTACTAGGGGACCCATATCGACATCATCCCTAAGCCCATTACCAACCCTTATCTTGGACGCTCTCTCGCTGAGGGCTCTTACAAACGCGTCGTATTTGCTGGAATGCACAAGAACCCTGCTTGTAGCTGAACACGCTTGTCCTGTTAACCCGAAGCCTCCTCTCACAGCTATGTCAACAGCTTCACCGAGATCAGCGTCTTCAGCAACTACTAAGGCGTTCTTCCCACCGAGCTCTAGCTGAATTCTTAAGAATCTATCGAGATCCCCAGCTTTTCTATGGATATTAAGCCCAACCTCTGTAGAGCCTGTGAAGCTTACCGCAGAGATTTTCTTATTGACTATTAACTCATCACCTATAGAAGATCCTGAGCCAACTACCATATTCAAAACGCCTTTAGGAAGACCAGCCCTGTATAAAGCGTCAACAAATTTCATGGCAATAGTAGGTGTTAAAGAAGAGGGTTTAAAGACAACAGTGTTCCCAGTTATAAGAGCTGGAGCTATTTTCCAAGCGGGAATAGCTATTGGGAAGTTCCAAGGTGTTATCACAGAAATAACGCCCAGGGGCTCTCTCACAGTAAGCACCATGGTATTCGGGAACTGGGATGGAAGCGTCTTACCCCCTACCTTGGGAGCGATACCAGCATAGAACCTGAGTATCCCAATGGCCCTTTCAACCTCAACCTTACTCTCTCTAAGCGTTTTGCCCTCCTCCCTAGTTAAGAGCTTTGCAAAATCCTCCAGCTCCTGCTCAATGATATTAGCAGCCCTAAACAGGATCTTAGACCTCTCATGCGGAGGAACTCCTGACCACTTATTAAAAGCCTCATAAGCACTATCAATAGCCCGCTTAACATCATCGATGGAGGCTCCCGAGAATATAGAAATCTCCTCTCTAGTATCAGCAGGATTCAAGATCTTAATCCTAGGAGTGTCCTCCCTTTTAACAATTTCACCATCAATAAATGAGCCAAGTATCACCCAACCCACCATTAAAAGTAGCCATTCAGATGAATATAAATCCATAATATATCGATCCAATTTGATACATAATTTTACAACCCGAAATACCTCCTCATAATATTTTTCTCATCAATCTCCCCAGGTCTGCCTTCATAAACTATCTCTCCATTAAATAATATATAAAACTTAGAGCTCAGATCCAAAGCTTTCTTAACGTTCTGATCTACAATGAGGACTGTTATATTAAGTTCTTTATTCAGCTTTTCAATAATATTGTATATCTCCGCAACGATTTTAGGAGCTAGCCCTGCTGATGGCTCATCAAACATTAAGAGTTTGGGCTCTGACATAAGCGCTCGAGCTATTGTGAGCATTCTCTGTTCCCCACCACTTAATGTAGTCTTCTTGCTATGTTTAGTGCTGCACTAATATCTGCGTTGATCTTCTTCCCAGTCTTCTTGCATATATAGCCCTCTATATTTTCTTCCGTTCTTATGTTTATTTCCACATATTGAGCATTCCTTGCTAGTGTAATCCTCTGGGGCTATCTCAACTTCTATGCCATACTCTCTGAATATATCCACTGTCCACGGCACTATTTTCCTAAACTACCAAATGTTAGCATTATACTCGTTACCATTATCCTGTGAAAGCATGATCGGGTATCCAATATATAGCTTCCTAACACCCCTGCTATAGAGCTCGTCTGCTAGAAACCTGGTAGCTTTTATATAGAGGTGCATGAGCCTCTCATCCCTTTTATACATAGCATCTAGATATTTATTTCTCATGGTAGTAGATCCATGTTGATATGTCTATCTCCTCAGCACATTCCTAATAGACTGGTAGGCTGATGTCTCTCTTTTCCACCAATAATACTCGGATTTGATTATTCCTCCTTTGATAAGCAATGCCGACCTATCCGAGATCACCACAGCGAATAGGTTGTTAAGCCCCATATTCATGAAAGCCTCCTTATCCCCTATGGGATCCCTCTGCCTGATAGATCTAGGGTCTATAACCCTACCCTTTTTACCCCTGTATTTAGGCTTGACATAAACCCTCCTGTTAGACTTAGGAGGCTCAACACCAACCTCTATTGGTACTAGCGCAAACCACCTGCCATTAACATATATGATCTCAAGCCTACCCTGCTTACCCTTCCACCTGATCCTACCAGCGTATCTAATCTTCAAACCGAAGTCTACTAGAACCAAGTAGCCTCCATTATCATCTATGGGCTCTAGGTAGTATCTATCGCTTCTAACGAATATATGTATCTCCTTCTCATCGGTAAGCCTATCCTTCCAATACCCTGGTGGTGTAACCTTCCTGATATGAGGTGGTAGCCTTCCCTGATTCTTATACTTTAGTAGCTCGAAGAAAGCGCTCCAAGCCTTGTCATTCTTCTGAATAACAGCCTGGGCATTAACGCCCAGAACTCCTTTCAATTCTATAGTAGATCCTCCGAACCGTGTGGTCTTTTTGTCTTTGCCCAGTTCTATAGTAGATCTGTTTTGTCTATTATTATTTATGTTATGGGGGGGTATTTAAGCAATACAAGTATACAACCAAGTAAAACAAAAACACCCTAGATTATTACCATAGCTGTGGTCTGTGAGAATTCCTTATAGTGTTTGGAGGATCATCCCTGAATCTCCAAAAACCTCTCTTGAGGCTGAGGATCTCTATCCCAAGTTCTTCTCCTAGAGCGTCGCTTATTAAGACCTCCCTTTCAATGGGAGAAATCACCAGGTCTGAGATCACTTCGCCCACAACCCTATCAGGCTCGATAACAGAGATTGTGCAGCCTCTCCTAACAACATACATACTCACGTTTCCTGCAGGGGTTCCGTACTCAACGCTAGACCCTTTGAGAGCGGATACGTCGATATTATTCTCTATAAGCATCTTCACCGGAATCAAGATCTGGGGAGTCTCTGTCTCGAAGCCGCTATTCACTAAAGCTACAGATTCTACCTCACAGCCTGCTATCTTGATCCTCACCAGCACCCTGACCGCCAAGGCTAGCACCAAGATCGAGCCTAAGCGGATATATTCTACCTATCCTAGGCCTTCTAAGATCAAGCGGATATATTCTACCTATCCTAGGCCTCAAGAGCCCCACCACTAAATATTATAATGCCCCCAATATACCTTTACCTTCAATTCTATAGTAGATCATCTTTTCTATGCAGGAGTCCCGGGTGTTACCCCTCTGGTGGGGGGTTATTGACTCTACCTCAATGATCATCGGGTTTGGGGTAATGGGTGGGGATCCTCCCCCCACCTGGTCATCGAGGGGCTCTAAGCCCCTAGAATTTGACCCCCAAACCCTCAAAGAAATAACCTCATCATCAAAAACATTTACACTCCTGAACTTAAAGACACAAACATACACCGCCTTAGAAAGGCGAGATTTGCCAAACTTTAATAATATCGTTATCATGGGGATATATTCGTGGGGGTATTTATACATCTATTCACACAGTGTTTCCTTCCGATCTGCACGTGAGATCGGAAGGACACGAGGATCAGCAGATCGATCCAAATGGATCGGATTCAGATCCCGAGGATCTTTTATTTATAAATGAGGATCATTAGCTGTGAAGATCTTGGTGCGGCGGCCGGGATTTGAACCCGGGATTTCCGGCGTGGCAGGCCACATTGATATGAATGGTTGATGAATATCTGATATGAATGTGATCCAGAATCCATATCCATCTCTATGCTTGCTTCTATATCGTGGCAGGCTGATATGAAAAACCCTCGGCATCGCTATTGGTAGCCATATATACCTAGGAATATATGGGCTTGTGATGATGCTATGCCCAAGAGCCCCTTTTCAAAACAAAGCAGCACAGGCAAAAGAACATCGATAACCATCGGGGGTAAGCGGGTCAGGGAGAAGATCCTAGATATCCTGAAATCGATTGGCTGGGCTAGGTGTTGCAGGAACACGCCCTCGCTATTCTATGCTTTATCAACAACCGCTATTAGTAACCTTACGGCTGTAAGATTATCTCGATCCTGAGGTTTTTATATAACCTTATCTCCATATCTTTACTTAGGGTTAGAAATATCTAGATCTTGGGGTCTTGGTTCAGCTCATTTCTTCCAAGCACTAACGCTTGGCTTCTTGGGCAAACGCAAGCGATAACCCTTCTAGAATAATAAGGAGCGATGGCCAGCAGGATGATCTACTATAGGACTGAGGGTTGAACCAAACAGCCCGCTCTTGAATTCTAGTCCAAACTTCCAGATCGGGTTTAGCTAGGGTTACTGCTTAAATACCGCTGGCTCCCTGGTTTTAAGCTCTTCCATGTTTCTGTGGGGGTTGGCTTGGAGATCCTGGATCTTGCTTCTAGGCTCCTCGGCTTCTTCCTATGGCTTGGATGGGGCCTCGGGATAGCTGTTATGATCGCTGGGGGTATAGCCTATGCCCTTGCAAGGCCCGGGCTTGCAAGGATCTTGATAGTCTCTGGCCTCGCATCTATCCTTGTATATGCCTATTTCCCGGGGCTCTACGATGCAATAGCCTCTGGACTGCTATCCAGCGCAAACGATCTTCTGTCTGCTTCGAGCACAGCGATCTATATTCTAGGGTTTTCAGCCATAGTCGCCGGGGGGATATATATTGCTCTGGGCAGCTGGGGCAGGGGTGTCCAGCTGCTTGGGGGCTCGCTGTTAATTGCTATAATGGCGATGGGGATCCCAGCCCTCTTCCAGATCTCATCAACAGGTTTTTCCCAGGGTCTTGATATAAGGCTCTCAGTGGATCCGCAGGTTATCCAGCCAGGGGGTTCTGTGAGGCTCTCGATATGGGTCTCAGGGGGTTCTGCCCCGTATAGCGTTGAGATCGACTGGGGAGACGGCTCGGTGGATAGGGTATCCTCTAACGGCTATTCAGAGGCCCTCCACAGCTACTCAGGGGCTGACAAGGGCTACAGGATATATGTTAGGGCTTGGGATGGGAGGGGAGCATATGGATCCTCTGTCGCTAGCGTCGCAGTTGCAGGGGCACCAGCTATCCCATGGCCCTTCTCATTCATAGCTGATATGTTTCTAGGCGTTTCAAGGGTTTTCGTGGGCTTTATAGGGGCTCCGATAGGGTTGTTGATAACAAGCCCCGTGATACCTATGAACGATAACAACCCTCTTTTCAGGGCTTGGAGCCTTATAGCAACTGCGAGCCTAGCTGGCTTCGGATTGTTCCTGGCATTCAACACGGCTTACAGGGCTTTCAGGGCTGAGGATATCGGTGGATCCCTTGCGGAGTCTCTGAAGGATGGGGTTTTCGCGGCTGTGCTCATATTGATAGCTATTCCCCTCTACAACGCAACAGCCTCCCTCCTCAACTCAATAGCTTGGATGATCATTGAGCCCCACATGGCGAGCATAGGCTCTGGCTTCGCCCTTGTTGCTGGGCTCTTCGCCCTCAGCCTTGTAACGGGTTACTTCATACCCGCGCTGGCCAGTCTAGGGGCTTTTCTGGCGCTCTCAAGCATCTTTCTAATAGCCATAGCCCTTGTGAGATACTACTTGATAGCAGCCCTTGTCGTTGGATCGCCACTGCTCATCATAGCATGGCTACACCCAGGGCTGAGGGGTGCTGCCCAGGCTTTGCTGGGGGTTTTGGCGGCCCTGATGCTTATGGGGCCGATAGCCTCTATAGCCCTCTCAGCCCTCTTCTCAGGTGCTGGGAGCGCTGGTGGGGAGGCTGGTGCTGTCGCAGCATATCTAGCATCGCCCATAATACTTGCCCTCCTACCGCAGATCCTAGGCTCCCTCGGCCTATCCCTCCCAGGCGCGGGGTTTGTCTCTAGGATAGCTTCTCTCATACCGAGCGCCAGGGGTTCTGGGCAGGCCGCCCAGCCAAGCACCTCTAGCACTGCGCAGCAGGGCTCTCCCAGCGGCTCTCGCATCGCCTTGGTTAGGACTGCTCCTGTGATATCTAGGGAGGTTTTTGAGAGGGGGAGGAGGAGATCCCCGGAGAGGATCGAGATCCCCGCAGCCTCTGAAAAGCCCCTAGGCTATAGGGTGGAGGGGGTGAAGGTGGATTCCGAGGTGCTTGGGAAAGCCGATGAGGAGATCCTAGGGGTGAGAGGGGTTGAGAGGATTCCGAGGGAGAGGAGGGAGATCCTTGTGAAAGCCGAGGAGATAAGGGATATCGAGGAGAGGAGGAGAAAAACCCTAGAAGCCCTTGAAAGAGCAAGGAGAGGGGGAGACCCAGTGGCAGAGACAGCCCTATCAAGAGAGGCAGAATACCTCGGCGAAAGGCTGAGAGCCCTTGAAAAAGGGAGAGCAGTGCTGGTAAAAACAAGGGCTAGAGAAGCCATAGACATTGCGAGAGAAGCGGGGAAACAGCTAGCAACAAACACAAAGACAATAGCGATAAAAATAGCGGAGGAGATAAAGAGACAAGCAAAAACAAAACAATAAAAGAAAAACAAAGAACAAAGAACGGTGGGTGTGGTGTTCTTGTGGTGTGGCAACATATGGGCAACATCTGAGCAACGTTAGAGCAGTATCCGGGCAACAGGGCGCCAGAGATATATATCTCTATAGCACTGTGATAGCGCTGCAATGGCATAGGCTGTTTATAAGCATGTCCCGGCATCTGTTGGTGGGGATATGGGTTCGGAGCACGAGGCAGCCCTGATCTTCATAAGGAGGAGGCCCGACTACATGGCTGTGATCGAGTGCATAGGCGAGGATGGGGGGACATGGGCGGAGGTGATTAGATGCATGCTATCCAGGGGAGCGGTCTCGAGCATAGGGGGTGCGAGGCACAGGATAGCCCAGCTGGAGAGATACGGCGTGGTGGAGAGACATATATTCGGGAGAAACGTTTTCCTAACCCTCAGCAGGGGCTTTCTAAGAGCATTGAGAAAATCTAGTCAAGGGCGTCGAGGGAGGAGACCCTGACGGGGATCCAGGTGTTATAGCCCCTAGGCCTGCACTCGACAGAGCCGTTGGAGACCCTTGCAGAGCCTTCGGAGCAGATCCTGTCGAAGAGCTCGAGATCCCTCTGCGATTCGAAGGAAGCCCTGTACCTCCTCCCATCAACGGCTGTGAAGACCCTCTCACCAGCAGATCCAATGGCTGCCTGCACCGCTTTCTCCCTCTTCACAGGCTCGCCGGCGCTGAATATCCTCACCCTGCCCCTCTCTATCGAAGCCACCCCATAGATCTCCTCAAGCCTTTTGAAGCACCTCTCCCACGTCCACGAATGGATCTCTGCGAAATCCCTCGTGCTCTCCTTAACCCAGTTTCTGGAAACCTGGTCTGGGTGTGTCTCTACCTCGCTGCAGCTCTCGACCTCGATGGCAACTGCTTTCGAGTATATAGGCCTCCAACTAGATCTATCTACTGGGATGGCAACGAGATCCGGCCTTGATGGTAGACTAGGATCCTGTCTAGCCACGGAGACAACATATCCCTTCTCGGCATATCTGATCAGAACCCTCCTGGCAAGCCTATAGCCATCGTCGCTCGGAGCCACCCTCCTGAGATCCTTGAAGAGCCCCCTAACATATCTAGCAACCCTTCTATTCCCATCCCTCTGGATCTCTATGAACCCCCTCCCAGCCAGGGTGCTTAGGGCTTTCTCAAGCTCCTCCCTCCTAGCCCCGAGCCTAACAGCTAGATCTCCTATCCCGAGGCTCTTCTCCCTGTAGAGTGTGTATAGGGCCATGAACTCCAATGGCTTGACAGGGTCTATGTATTTGAGCACGGGGTTTAGAAGCCCCCTGAGATCCTCCTTAGCAGGCTCCCCGGGGTCGTACTGCATTGTATATATCTCCCCCCTCCTCTCCTCATGCACAACACGGTCTAGGCTGACAACAACTGGGGGAGGCTGCTGCTCCCCAGGCCCCGCTGTGAGCTTCACAACAGCCCTCCCGATGGTAAGCCCTGTCAAAGCCTTTGCAAGGGATTCTGCGAAGCCTGCGTCCATCGTTGAGAGCCTCTTAACATCCCCTCCCCCGACCTGGAAGGCTATCTTCACAGCGCAGTTGCTCATAAGGGATTGCAGCAGTTGCTCTGGTATCTGCTTGGTATGCTGGTGCGCAACTATGAGGTGCAAACCGTATTTCCTCGCCTCGGAGAGGATTGTATCTATTATGGGGAGTTCCGAGACGAATTGGAACTCGTCTATCACTAGGAAAACAGGTGTCCTCTCAACCCCCATCCTAGCCCTTGCAAGAACCTCGAACCATATTTTCATGACTATCGTTGATGCTATCAGCCTTGCCATGGCCTCGCCGAGATCTGCCTTGGGCACTGCGAAAATAGTTATAGACCCCGGTGATAGCATCTTCCCAAAGTCTATGGTTGTCCTGCTTGTGAGCCTTGCCAGGAGCCTGTCATGGGCATATGGCTCGAGCCTAGACAAAGCCGATATGAAGGTCTGATCCTGCATCCCCCGCAGGGCCTCCAGCTGGGCATCCCATTCAGGGTCATCAACCTCTAGATCTAGCTCCCCCCTGTACAGGGCTAGGATTGCCCTGTAGAGCATTGAGAGCGTGGGGCTATCTGTCCTGCTGTAGAAAGCCCTTAGAAGGACTTGGAGGAGGTACTTGACGTTGACAGCCGTCTCCATGAGCCTCAGAACCTCCCTGAAGATCTCTATGAGGATGTCTATGGCGACCGTCACAGCGAAATCCCTATCAACATGCCTTGGGAGATCCAATGGGTTGAGTCCGAAGGGGCTTCTGAACGGGTGTAGATAGATCGACTCTGGGATCTCCTCCGCAAGCTCCCTGGACATATCGCCATGGGGATCTATAACTATTATCGCCGACCCCCCGGCTCTTCTGAGCATGTGGACAAGAAGCTTCAGAAGGCTTGTCTTCCCACTCCCAGTCTGGCCTATGATATAGACGTGCCTATAGAGATCCTCTACCGATAGCCTGTACTCCCTCCCATCGTCTAGAACACCTATCCTGAAACTCCTCTCACCAGCCCTGTTGGGGGCTAGCATTGGCAGTGGGTATCCCCTGGCAAAGCCTATTCTATGTATGCTTGGGTCTGGAAAGCCCATCGAGGATCTATAGCCCTGCTCGTCGCTCACAAGCCTCCTCCTATCCCCGAAAAGCCTCTCCCAGAGCCCTATCCCCCTAGGCACAAGGATCTCCTCGAGATCCCCTGCCCTTCTAACCCTCCTAACGCTCCAGGAAAGCTCGACAGAGGATCCCGACTCCGCTATCTCCACAGCTTTTTTCAGAGCCTCTCTATCCCCTGCGAGGACCCAGAGGCATGCTAGCAGAGCCTTCCCAGCCCTGCTGAGCATCTCCCTAGCCTCCATCCTCATATCCTGCCTCCCATATCTCAGGGCCCTCCTGGCTAGAGAGCCTGCCCTGGACCTGAATATAGCTGATAGCCCCGGATCCCTTGAGAATGATATGCATATAGCAGCCCTGCTCGGGAGATAACCAGCTATCCCCGGGAGGTCTGAGATGGAGAAGCTAGACCACCAGAAGTCCCTAGATCTCTTCAGCCTAGCCTCGGCAACATAGACCTCTCCCCCGAAAACCCCTAGAATATCGTCTGGAGATGATCTGGAGACCCCGAAGAACCTTGAGAGGGTTTCAGGGCTAACGCTGCTCCTGATGAAAACCCTCAGCCCACCATCTGTATTGGCTATGCAGTATGTGAATCCCAGGCCCAGCACATCGACAGGGGGTTTAGATCCTATCCTAGGGACTATCTCAGCCCAGAACAAGCCCATCCAATAGAAAGAGCCGGGGGTTTAAACACATCTATGGCTGTGGGCATCCTGGGCATCTATAGCCTATCACATTATCAACAACCCTCTCGACGTGGAAGGCTATCCACCTAGGCCCCCAGATCCAGCCCCTAACCATCTCTATATAGCCCCTTGGGAAGGGCCTGACAGCCTCCCCCTCCCCAGGCGCGGAATATATTGCGTATATTGATTGTTGGTGGGAGGCCTCGGAGACAACGGCTATCCCGAGCCTCTGGAGAACCAGCGATGGGATTTCATATGGGGATGAGCCTATAGCTATTAAGCCCACTATGGTTTCCCTCCACATAGCCCTCCAAGGATCTGGATATCCAGAGCCTGCCCTTGATGTGAAATACACTAGCCCCGGGCTATGGTTTTGGAAGAGGCTGAAGGATAGGATCATGATCGCCTGGATCGATAGCAGCGATGAGTTCCCCGAGCCCATGTAGAGGGCTTCGAGGGCGGGTGCCCAGCTATAGCTATAATCCGCTGAGGAGTTAAGGGCCATGTTGCCTGGGAGGGGTATCTGGGAGGCGATGGCGTGGATCTCCCACGCAAGGTATTCCGAGGATATCCCCAGGGTTTTAACAAAACCAACTATCCCATCGTGGATCCACCTGTACACAGAGTACTGGATCATCTCCTGGGCTGCGTTCACAGAGTATATCGCGTTGAGAACCTCAGGGTCTATCGAGACCCATTCAGGGGGCTCCAGGGGTGTGAGGGTTATAAAGCCCCTCGGAAGGATCCTGGCTGTGGATCCCCATCCAGGCATCTCCCTGCTAGAGGGCTCCCAGAAGAGCTTTCCAACCACAGCCCACGATCTGTTGGCAACATGCATCCTCCTGCCAAGGGCTATGCTGTCCCAAAGCACTAGGGATATGTTCTTCTCGCCCGATATGTAGCTCCAATCGCTCTCAAGGGCTATGGATCCCCTGAATATATCGCCGCTCCTAAGCCCCGTGGCGAGCACCTCAACACCGTCCCCAAAGAACATCAATGTGTTCTCAGTGCCGTTATATATCCTAGCCTCTATAGGAATCTGGAAAAGGGCTCTTGTGAATATCAATGTCCTCCCAAGCCCCCTGACAAGAGATAACCTGGATCCCCTGTCGCAGTGTATGTATATATATGTTATGTTCCCCCTAACCTCTGAGCTGCTTGTGCAATCCTCATAGCCCTCTACATGGGCCTCAGCCCTTCCAAGAGGCCCCCACCCCATGAAATAGCCTCCCTCAACTGCGTATATACCTCCCGAGCCCCCTGTGATCCCGTATGATGCTGAGACCCTCTCGGAGGAGCCCCCGAACACCGATCTATACCCAGCCACAGCCCCTATGTATAGAACATAGCTGTGGATTGTTATCGATGTGCATGTAACCACGTAATAGCCATCGCACCCCAGATCAATATGCTCGGAGCCCGTCTCAACAAGCCTTGCATCTATATCCTCCGCAAATCCCTCAACAGAAGCCTCACCAGCTATAGACGCTATATATGGGTCTCCATAGGCTAGGAACATGCTTGGCGGATAGCTATGGCTGTGGGGGGATGCGTATAGGCATCTTATCGATAGCACGAGCTCCCTAGAGGATATGTTCAGCATATCAAACCCGTCAGGGGGCAGGGGGTGGAGGCGATAGCTCCTAGAGCAGCTCCCCTCCGAGGGCTCTAGAGAGCCTGCTATGTTGAGGAGCTTCGCATACGCCTCAGGCCTGACCATAGATGCGTTCATCGAGAGACCCTCCAGGATTGATGATAACAGCCTGCCCCCTCCATCCTCGAAGAGCACAGGGGTATCCGGCGACGGGTCTAGAAGGGATGAGTAGTTCAAAGCAGCACCGAGGTTCTCTATTATATCGATTATATCTTCAACGGACATGTTGAGAACGATCTTGGAGATCTTGGTGCCCGTGGGGAAGGCTATGGAGAAGGATCCAGGTATGCTCAGAGGCTGAGGGGGAGAGAGAATCGGTATGGAGGCTGCGAGGATATATAGTGCTATAAGCAGCAAACCCATATAGACAGCGGATCTAGTGCTTGGCAACCCTCCTACCCCTCGTGCTTGGGAAGATCTTATCTACTAGATATGATATCGATGCGAGGATCTGCGCCTCCGGTGGGAAGCCCCTGGGAGGTATCAGAGCAAGCAGAGATGCAAGCCAAAGAGCTGTTGCGATGATAACAGCCCCGGGAGACCCTGTCCTCCAGGCGTGGAAAGTTGCGAAGGAGGCTGGGAGGGCTGTTAGGAGGTGCTTCAACGCAAAAGGGCCGAAAACCCTCTCACCCAGAACCCCTGGGCTGGCTATAGAGGCTATCCTCATAACCCTGAGCCTCAGCTCACCCAACCAGACCCCGCAGAAAAGGGGCCCGGGCTGAAAAACTGGGGAGAAGCTGGGAGACGTAGATCAGCCTCTCTTGACAAGGCTTTGACGGCTAACCGAAAAAAGATCTAAAAAAGAGTGCTCTCAACATCCTTGGAAAAGTATGACAGGAAGCTGAATCTTTTTAACCCCCTGAATCGATCCATATGGTGGGGGTATCGTGGGGATAGCCTACACATCTGACAAGGTCTTCCCCTGGAGGGATCACTCTCCCAAGCCTGTCGAGGGTCTAGACGATGCCATGAGGGTTCTGGCGTTGATCGGGATAAACAGCTGGGATATCGGGAGGATGGTTGTTATGGAGCTAAGGGCATGCGGCCTGGGAGTTGGAAGGGCGGAGGTTCTCGCCGCCGCTGTCCTCCTCGGAATGGCTGGGAAGGAGGATCTGCTTGAAAGGGGCCTGCTAAGGAGAACAGGTTTCGAGCACATGGGGGAGGGGCTTGTAACTACGAGGGAGTTCAACAACGCCCTCGAGATGCTGAGGCTATGCAGAGAAGCGATCAGAGCATCAAGCACAATTCTATGCCCGAGATGCCTTGGCCATAGGCTGAATAGATGGGGGTGCCTGAGGTATAGGTGCAAGGAGTGTGGAAGGGTGTTCAAGGCATCATCCCTCCCACCATTTGTGAGGGACAGGGGGTGGGCAATGCTATTCGCAAAAGCCCTCGTGATGGCCGAGGCTGAGAGGAGGAGGAGAAGGAGATCTGGGGGGCCCAGGGCAGGTGCAGAGATACCGGGGAGAGTCCTTGAGATGCTTGGCTCGAGACCCGGTGTTAGGAGGGGGAGGCTCTCAACAAAGCAGATCTATAGATACATGAGATACCTCAAAAAAGCTGTTCTGGTGAACAGGCTTGGCTTGGAAGCGATCCAGCTATCCCCCTGTAAGGGCTGAGACAATCGCTGGCCAGGCAGCGAATATTATCGCCCCCACTATCCCCCCACCGATCCACTTCTTAGCCCCCTCGACATCGCCAACAGCATATTTGATCCCACCCACTATGAAGGCTGCTGCCACAGCAACCAACAAGCCCCAGTAGATCCAGCCTAGAAGCGTCATAACAGCCTGGGAGACCTTTGGAGGAGGCTGTGGGGTAACTGTTATCTGGGCCTCCGCCCTCGCAATCAGGGCTAGCGATAGGGCTGTTGCCAGGGCCTTTAGCCCTCTCTTCATAGCAGCATCTATGAGATCCCTCACAACCGAGGAAACAGATCTCCTCCTCCTAGAGGCCACATCCCTGAGCCAAAGCAGCTGCGATGGTTGGAGCCTTATGGAGAGCCTCGCAGGGTATCTCCTCCTCCTAACAACGATCCTAGGCAGGGGCTCCCCAGCTTCATCGAGCACCAGATCGATCTCCCTGCCATCATCCTCCATATCGATCCCAACATCTATGGCTTCTGCTTAAAAGCTATCTGATTTCGAGGAAGCCCCAGTTCTCCAGCAGGCTGATCATCCACCATATGATTGGGATCGCTGCCCTTAGATATCGGTTCTTCTCAAGCGCCTCTAGAACCCCCATATCCCTGGGCACTAGGTTCAGGGTTACAAGGCTCCCATAGACATAGCCTACCAGGTCGCTGACATATCCATCGAGCTCCCCGGCTAGGAGGGCGTCTAGATATCCATATACCATTGGCTCGTAGATGGCTACTGCGAGCCCGTCCTCCCTAGCATATCTGTTATGCATAACCCCCCCATAGGCTATTGCCCTGGCAACACCCCTTCTATAGAGGCTCTCTATAGCCTCCTCATCGAGGCTGTAGAACCTCTCCATCCTCGGCACTATCCTGTGGTTTCTGCTGAATATCTCCTCGATGTTCTCTGGGTCGTAGTATGGCTTCAAACCCCTCGCCCTCAGATCATCCATAACCCTTCTAACAGCCTGGGCCTCCTCAAGGCTCCACGGCCCCCTACCATCTATCGTTGGGATCACAGCTGCCCATGGATAGACATTCACATGGCTATAGCCCGGCTCCCCAAGCCTCCCCCTAATAAACACTATTGAGTGCGAGTCGGTTGTGTATGGGGGTATGGGGCCTCTGTGTAGGTACCACCATGGCCATGTATATGGCATCCTCGGCATATGCTGCCTGGTAAGCCTTATAGCCTCCGCCTCCACCGCCACCTCCCATCTGAAGCCGGCGATGTCAAGGGATATCCTTGTCTCCCTCTCAACCCTCACCATCCTCGCCTCCCCCTCATCCCTCTTCCTCCTGAAGAGTATCAGCCTACCCACCCCCGAGGATCTTCTCAAGCTCCTCCTCCGTGAGGATCAGCTTTCTAAAGGTCTCCTCAGATATGGTGCCATCGTCTAGGAGGGCCCTGACGTTTCTGAGGTATATGTAGAGGTTCTCGACAACCTCTTTCTCATCTTTGCTCATCATTATCTTATCCACGATCTTGAGCATGTTCTCTATGGTGTCGCCGGTGGGGTCGTCTATGCTCATTATGGTCGGGGTTCTCCTGAGCATCGCCCTTCGCAGCGCATCTAGATTAATCACCACCACCCCCGAGGATCTTCCTCGCCGCCTTTGCCATCTCGATTGCCTCCTGCTTCAGTCTATAGCCATATCTCCTCGGGATGCCTGGGAGAGCCTCTGCCTCCACAATCCCCAGATCCTGCATAGCCCTTATATATCTCCCCACAACGCTTCTATGGGTTTTAACCATGCCAGCTATATCCCCTATTGTTGGTGCTGAGCCCCTCTCATTCACATCGAGGATCTTCACAAGGATCTCTAGGAACTGCCTTATCGTATCCCTAACCGTGTATCCCATATCCCCACCGATAATCTATGTCCTAGAATGCTTATATAGTTTCGCAGTGCCATAGCATTGTAGCGTTTTTGCTGCATAGCTATATAGCTACTACGGGTTTTGTTGAGAATGCCTCTATCTCCTCCGGCGATGCGTAGATCCTCATCGCGAGCCTGTGCCTCCCAGCCCTGAGAATAGCCTCTCCCGTCTCCGCGTTTACAAGCCCCTCGATCTCTGTGTCGTCTAGCCTGTATATGCTCCTCATAACATCCCACGCTGTCCTCTCCTGCCTCATGAGAATGGTTGTTGCGCTCTGCTCCAGCAGCGCCCTCCCCTGAGGGCTTGAGGCTATGTCCTGCGGCCTCTGGGATATATATAGAAGCACTAGGCCCCTCTTCCTGCCCCTCCTAGCTATGTTCTCAAGCAGATCCATTATGCTTGGGGTCTCGTTGAAGAGCCATGCCTCGTCCACGAGCATCAAGGCCCTCCCAGGGGTCTTGGCTATCAATGTGTTATAGATATATGATGCTATCAACGCCGATGCAAGGATCTTGAGCCTCTTGCTCCTAACACCCTTCAGCCCGAAGAAAACACTCCCACCCAGGTCTGGGGGTTCTCCCTCGAAGAGGTTTATATCGGGAGGTGCTATAGCCCCCTCCAAATATTTAGCCAGCTCTGGTCTTCTCCTCCCGAGCATCTCGACGAAGCCCCTCATATCCCCCGCATCGTCGCCGTGCATGAATAGCTCGTGCCTCAGAGATCCAGAGAGCTCTCTGGGCACGCTGTATATGTCGCATAGTATGTCGCTAGCCTGGGAAACGTCTAGAAACCCCTTCTGGATCATCTTTATAGGGTCTAGACCCAGCCTCGTGCCATCGGATATGATCACAGGCTCTCCGCCGAGGAGCCTGAGGGCCTTGGGATCTACATACTCGTTCTCAGGGTCTATCCCTACGACTAGGGATCCTGGGAATAGGTCTCTGAACCTCCTCACAAAGACCTTCGCCGTCATGCTCTTCCCAGAGCCGCTCTCCCCGAGGATCACTATGTTGTAGTTATGCCTAGCATATGGGTTGATAACAACGGGGGATCCGGAGCTTGATATCCCAAGGAATATCCCTGGGCTCTCAACAAGCTCCTCAGATGCCATTGGATATAGCAGCCTAGCTCCCCAGCTATCCATGTAGATCCTATCTACGCAGGCTTCGAAGAAGAGGGGCGATGATCTGCATGGTCTGAGCTGGTATAGAGGCAATTGCATGAGCCTGGGGGCCCTGGCCCTCACACCATAGCTGGCTAGCCATGTAACAAGGCTCCTCTCCCTATCCCCTAGGGCCTCTCTATCTCCTGCCACAACCGTGAATAGTATCACAGCTCTGATTAGCTCCCTGCCTGCGCCGAGGCTCCTTGAGATCTCATCTAGATCCTCAAGCCATCTAGCCCCCTCTATAGATCCCCTAGCAGCTGCCCCAGCCTTCCTAGCCCTAGCCCTCTGCACAATCCCTACAGCCCTGTGCTTTGGGATAACATCCCAGAGGAGTATGAACTCATCCGCGATGTCTAGGGATGCTGATGGGAGGGCCTCTGGGATCTCTGGGGGTAGCTCGTATGCCATCAAAACCCTTGCAAGGCTCCCATCCTCTAGCACGACGTGGTCTGGCTTCTCAGCTATTGCCCTTGGCCTCAGAGCCTCAACATCCCCCTCGCCTATCTCCCTCGCGTTGAACAGCCCTAGATCCCCTCTAAACCCCTCCGCCCTTAGGATGAATATCCTCCTCCTAACCTCTAGAGAGATCCCTGAGAAGCTCTCCACAGAAACAGAAGATCTAGCTATGATCGCTCCCCTCGGCACGAGGGCTATGAGGGATGAGAACTCCGAGAGGATCTGATCCCTCTCATCGGGGGATAGCACTGCGAAGGGGCTTCCACCCAGCTGGAACCACCTAGCCCTGGCCATGCCAGGCTACCTCGCATTGGCGTAGCTGTATAGGGCGACGCCGAGGATCCATATGCCTGCCAGAATAGCTATGGATGCTATTACAAGCCTTCTAAGCCCTGGGAAGAGGGCTCCGAGGATGAATCCGAGGGAAAACACTATGATCATCGACAGCCCCTCGGAGGCAGGCAAGCCGAGAGATCCTAGGAAAGCTAGTGCCCTTGCGATCGATGCTCTGAGAGCCTCGTAGACCCATGCAACGACCCTCACCAGTATCTCCCCAACCACCCTGGCACCATCGCTAGAAACTATTGACATCAAGCCACCCACACGGATCTGGCATAAGCTTAAAATAGCATCCCAGCTGGGCGTAGATATTTAAAGGCAGGGGAAATATGTTGGGAGGCGTTATGAGCGGGGATCAGGTGAAACGGATAGTGCCGAGACCAGAGGCGTGGAGAAGCAGGAGACGCCGCATAGTCCCGCCGCCAGAGGCGTGGAGACACGGCCCGCTGAGAAAGAGAGAAGAGCCAAACACCCAGCCCCCGAACACAAGCTGAGGATCTCTGAGGCCAGATACAAGGATCTCCTGGGCGGGGCTGATCAGCACTACCTGGGATACCTTGAAAAGCTGTGGAGAGAGCTTGGGATAGTTCACGGGTAACACCCCAAGAAGCCTCTCCCCTCGGAGAAAACTAGCCATGTATTTATAGAAATCCTTGGGGAAACTCTATAGGGTGCCTGATGCCACTGCTATCAAGAACAAGGATTGGCAGGGACCTGAGAACAACAGTCCCAAGAGAGGTTAGAAAGATCCTCGATATCAAGGAGGGTGATATCGTAGAGTGGGTCTTCGAAGATGGGAAGATAATCGTTAGAAGGAGTGAGAGAAATGGTTAAGTGTCCATACTGCGGGTCTGAAGGGGAATCATTGTGGTGTGGAAATACAGGTAGTGGAATCTCTGCTTCTATGAATGCCCTAAATGTGGCGGAAGATTCCGGTGGCAAATTGATCCAAAATGGAAGTATAAAAGGGGTGCCAAATCATTGAAGGCTTCAAAAAGGGTGAAAGCGTATGTGTGCTGGTGAAAGTATAACTGAGCGAAGTCTTTACCCTGTTATACTAGACCTAGCGAAACATATTAGTAATAAGGTTGGAATAACATTTGCTGGAGCCTCAGAGGTAAAAGTAGGTGCCAGATATCCTGATATTATACTTCAGCTAGATTCATACAAATTGCTTGTGCAGATTAAGATAGATACTCTTGAGAAAATGTTAAGTGACTTGACTAAGACTTATCCAACGGCGCTGAAATATGGCGCAGGTTTGCTGCTACTTCTTTTTTCACCAGAGGTTAAAGAAATTCGTCCAGCAGAATTAGAGAAAGTTGCTCCTTTGTTAAGAGTTAAAAGAGCTATTATGCTCGCTCCATGGATATCTAAACATGTAGAGGAGACAGAGCTTGAGAATATTTTAAAAATTACCATAGAAACGCTCAAACAATTTATAAAGGCTCAAAGACCCTTTGTAGACTATTTGACTATAGCCTACGTTTCTAGAGAAGCTGTAGAAGAACTTGCTACTGTGTTAAGAGAAAATATATTTGCAGTTCCAAAGCTATTAGACCAGGCACAGGCAATTATAGGTAGCTTTGATTTCTACAAAGCATTATTAAGCGAGGCTATTGAAAAAGAGGAAATTATGAAAACATACATTGCAGATATTATTGCGTACCTTACAGTATTATATCTTCTATTCCTTCATATAGTGTCCACGAGAAAATATAATTATACTATCTTACCTCAAATTAAAGCTCCTTTACAGCCGCCACAAAATCTCATAGATAGCATAATTAATAACATCAAAGGGAATAGATCAATTAAGGACTATCACTTCATCGTTGAACCGTTCATATATATTCTTGAGCTACTCAAAAACGTTGAAAAGGCCGTAAGCTTTACGCTTGCACGGTACATCTATGCAATTCAAGTTTTAAGACCTGAACATGTTAGGGAAGAGCTGTTCGGCAGAATATATCAAGAAGGGCTTCCACCTGAAACCCGGAAGAACTTAGGTGCATTCTTCACAAACCCTATCGCAGCAAGGATTCTAGCATATCTAGCTATTGATAAATGGGATGAAAAAGTTCTCGACCCAGCATGCGGCTCAGGAACACTGCTTGCCTCAGCCTATGAGGCTAAGATGGAAAGGGCTTCATCACAAGGTATAGATAAGCAAAGGGCGCATGAGCTGTTTCTTAAAGAGCATATAACAGGAATAGATATAATGCAGTTCGCTACTAAGCTTACATCAATAAATCTTACTCTGCAGAATATCGAGGTTCCTATAGAGCCAAAGATTCTCTGGGGCGATGGAATAGAGAAAATGATAACAGCGCTTGGAAACGCTGAAAATGGTGATCCTCCACAACAAGTAACTTTATATGATTACATTATAATGAGAGATCGAGAGAAATATGAGAAACATATGCTTTCAAAAGAGGAGTTCGATGTAGTGATAATGAACCCTCCATTTACTCGAAGAGAAAGAATACCGAGATCAGAGAGAAATAAGCTGGATAAAATGTTAGGCGATATTGTAAAGGGTAAGGTGGGCTACTGGGCATATTTCTTTGCAGCATCAGATTATGTGGTAAAGCTTGGAGGCAAGCTTGCAGCCGTAACGCCTGAAGAGTTCTTTGTAGGGAGCAGTGCTGAAAGTATTAGGAGATATCTTCTTAAGGGTGAACAAATTGACAAGAATGGACGCTGGAACAAAGTGACAAATAGAATTTATATACCTCAAATCATAATTAAGAGTGCCATTGATATTGCATTTAGCGAACAGGCCCTTTATAGAGATTATCTTGTAGTCTTTAAGAAAGTTCCTGAGGAGGAGTCTAAAGCTAATGATAAGTGTGTTATAGTTACACTTAAAAAGAGACTCAATGAGTTAAAAGATAGGGAGAGAGATATAGCTATGCAGATAAAGAATCTGTTGCAAGACGATCAAGATGTTTTAGTTAGCAACGATCTTTTCGACGCTGTAGTATTAAGTAATATCAGCGGTTTTATTGAAAGATATATCGATAACCTGAAACCACTAGTGTTTTTCAATTCTGTAAAGACTTTAGAGTTCTTCTATCGCGTTGCGAGTGTGCCAGGGCTAAAGCAACTTGATGAAATAGCCAGCTTAAGAGACTATACCTGTCAATATACTGGGACAGGGTTTGAGGAGTATGTTAGAAGGTTGTTTATCTCAAGATATGAGACTAAAGCTCCTACAATATCCTTTAAACTTGTAGGTGAAGATGCTAACACTATAGCTATCGGGCTTGCTAATCGTAATGAATCTTTCATCATCCCCAAGAACGCATGTGTACATTCTCTTAGAACCTATGCTAATGTCAGACATATGGATATAACTGGGGAAGAGGAATGTGCAATTATAAATTATCAGGTTATAAATCAAGGATATCTAACCTTTGCAGGGCTCATAGATAGAACCCTGCTTGATAAAGCTGCTAATGATATTAAAAAAGCCTATGAAGAAATAGCAGGACATATTTTATTAGCTCGAAGATTACAACTTACATCTCCCAACGTATATTGGTTAGTATTCTACTCAAGCAATAAGATCATAGGCCCCTCCGCGCCTATGATATGTCTTAAGTTGAAGAATGAAAAAGATGATTACTATAAAGCCTTGGCTCTATATCTTAATAGTAGTATAACGTTCTTACAACTCTTAGCATATCTTGCGATGACCAGAGGTGCGTGGATAGCAATACATAGTGGTCAAGCGTGGTCGAAGGTGAGAGTCCCGGACTTAGAGTCGTTATCTGAGAGCATATTAAAGGAAGCTCTTCAAGTATTTAATGAAATCTCGAAAGCTGAAGCTGAGCTTCAACCTCTATATAGGAGATACACTTCTAGATCAGATTTACAGAAGAAGATTGATAAAATAGCTCTTAAAATGATTGGACTTGAGTGGAACGATGAGCAACTAAACATACTATATGACGTAATAAGGTCTGAGCTTGATGTAATGCAACGTATTTTAGAGGAATCACAAAGAGAAAGAAAAAGTAAGAAGGCAGAGGAGTCTGAAGACGAAGAGGAGAGCTCTGAAACTATACAGACAAGCTTAAATAAATGGATAAATAAATGACACCAAAATCTAGTTTAGGTTAGATTACTTTATATATCCGCTTCGGCTTAAAACTTTATTCTCTAACACCAGGCTATAAGCTGTAGCTAGGTTTTGCATTAGATGTGGAGGTGAAGTTAAAGGCTGTCATGGCTATGGGAGGTCTTTCGCAGGCTGGCTAACTAGGATGATATCTTTAAGCCTATAGGTTTAGATTCTAGATTGATGGTGGTGCGATGGATCTCATGGTACTTATACAGCTATTCTCAGCTATCGCTCAAATTGTTGTAGCGTTAGCTATGTTGTTAAGTGTTAGGGAGATTAGAAAGGATAGGAAGCGTGAATTCCTGGAGAAGAGGCTTGAGGAGTTCTACATACCCCTAATAAACCTGTTTGGTCATGTGACTCTGACTAGAGGCCCGGATATACACCGAAAGGTTGAGGAGATAATAGTTTCAAAAAGGTACTTGTGTGGTGAGGAGGTTGCCAAAATCCTACCTCAACACTTCACAGCCATGATGGGAGGCTCCGAATTCTACTTCCTCTTCACTAGCGAGCGTGAGATGGAGCGATGGGAAAGCATTGCAGACACCATATGGAGTGAATATATCGAAGTCCTAAAAGAATATTATAGCCTTGTTGGTGTGAAAAGCTACGCACCGCCTGAGAAGCCCAAATGGATGTTCTATGTAAAGAATGTTTAGGAGCCCGTGGAAATAGCTCTCCCCAAGGCTTTCCTCTTTTGCATCTTTCAGGAAATGGCGTTGGCTTTATAGGGATCCTTTTTCCCAATATACTTGGATGGCTATGAAAAGGGGAAGCCTCAAACTCCTAGATGTGCCTCCATACCAAGCACTGCTAGATGCTGTCTCAAGGGCTTGGAAGGACACGCAGAAGGGCAGATACATGCTCAGAGACCTAGCATTGGTTTCCATCCTTGTCTTCACGGGGTGCAGGCTTGGAGAGGCTATGAGGATATCGAAATCCGACCTAGATTTCAAAGGAAGAGCTGTCAGGATATACCAGCTGAAGAAGAGAGAATCATTTATAAGGGTTGTGCCTGTTCCGAGCAACCTGTTCTGGGAGGTTGTTAGGGGCTACACGGAGAGGATAGCTGGTGAGAGGCTATTCAAATTCACCATTAGACAGGGGAGGAACATAGTCTATGGATTCTCGGAGAGATATCTTGGGAGGAGGATAAGGCCCCACGCTATTAGGCATAGCTATGCAATAGCTGTTCTAAAGGCAACAAAGAACCTGGAGGCTGTTAGAAGGCTGTTGGGGCACAGAGACTACACAACGATAAAGACATATCTAGACATGACGCAGGAGGATCTTGAGGAGGAGCTTTCAAAGCTGTTCAGAGGCTTGTGAATATCTGCAAACCTGCTCTCTGGCTATGCGTGTGGAAATCCTTTTCTAGAAGAGGTGTTGCTGGTTAAAAACGCCGTGGATTTGGGCAGAAACCCTTGATTCTAATAAAAGGGATAACGCCGTGCTGGCTGTGTGTTGTGCAGGATTCCTTATAAGGAATATTGCTGGCTCGATAGCATTAAAAGGGCGTCTTTCAACGCCTTCTCCAGAACCCTTTCCAACGCCTGGGAGCCATGACATGCGATGGATCTTGAACTCAAGTTCAAGATCTAGATCGTTTTCGATCTGGAAATTTTGACTCTAGTTCAAAGCTGATGAGATCGTTTTCTCTAGCAATGATCTGGACTGATCTGGACTAGTTTTGAACTAGAGTTCAAAATTGATGGAGCTTTAACTCAAGTTCAAACTCCGATCTGAAAAATTGAACTAGAGTTACCCTCTCAAGTTTAAACCACATAAATCACCATAAACCGCCTGTGAAATCTTCATTAGAAAAGCTGATTACAAAATCTATATTAGAAAAACTAATTACAAAATCTTCATTAAAAAAATTAATTAGAAAAGTGTTAATAGAAATTAATTAGATCTTAGCTGCTGATGAGCTCTGTGGATTCTGAGTTCTGGCTAGGCAGAGCTGTGGGCAGCTTTGCTATATTTACAGCTGAAAGCCTAGTCCGCCCCCCGCCCAGCCCCCAAGATTTTAGATCTTATATTAGATCAAGGAATCTTGCGCAGGGGCGGGCATGAACCAGCATGGATAGCCATCCCCAGTGAGAACCCCTAGATCGGTGTTTCCACTTGGGTGGAAGCTCCATGGAGTTTCTACTTGAGTTACCAGTCTATCAGATGGTAACTCTAGTTACCTTTTGATGAGATCGTTTCCAGAGTGAATGATCGGGGTTTGATCAGGTAACTAGAGTTGCCAAGCCGCCATCAGAATTACCGAGTTTCCACCCAGGTTCACTCGATTACAACTAGAAATATAAACCGCTTTAAACCTGCATAAATCGGCATAAGCAAGCATAAGCCTCCCTATATATAAGGAATTTTACCCTAAACCTGCATAAACCACTATAAACAAGCATAAACCGCTGTTTCTCTAGTGGAAATTTTCAGATCGGTTTTTCCACTTGAGTGGAAACACCATCAAACTTCTACTCTAGTTACCTGATCATTCCAGAGTGAATGATCATGGCGTAGTTTCCACTTGAGTGGAAGCCTGGTTTAAACATCTTTAAACCAGGGTTTTGAATGGTCTTGTTCCTTTCAGCGGTATTCCTTAAGGATTATTGCCCTGCCCTCCCCACCCTTTCTCCCCTTTTCAACCCATCTAAAATGGTTGCAGGGCTTCTGTTGAAAGGGCTCCTTTCAACGCAGAGCCCCCCTTTCAAGATTCCTTGGAATATTGCTGGTTTCTGAAAAGGGGGTTTCAGGGCAGAGCCCCTCTTCAATATTCCTTAAGGATTGTTTCTGTCTCGACAGGGTTGAAAGGGCTCGAGTTCCAAAGATTTGCTCTTGCAAGGTGTTCCATTTTGAAAGCTGGCTTCTGTTAAAAGGGGCTCTCCCCAGCGTTGAAAGGGTGTGGCGATGCTGGCTGCCCCTTTCCAAGCAAGGGCCTGCTGTTAAAAGGGCCCCTTTTAACGCAGGTGGGTGTTTGGCGGGGGGTTTGGAAAAGCTACTCTTGCTGGGTGTGCTATTTTGAAACCTGGCTGGCTGTGGAGACACACCAGCCCTATCAATTTTTCATCAATTTAAAGAAATATTGGGGGCACAGCTGTTAAAAGGGAACCTCTCAACACCCGCCAAAAACCAGCCAGAGGCAGCAGCCCCTATATAGATGCTTGTTTTTGATGGTTGTAACGCTTAGCACAGCTACAATATTTATAACCCCCGGAGATATATTATATATAGAGACAACACCGAAAATCTGTAACTCTTCTATAGAATGAAAGGTTCGGGGCTAGGAGGTCTAGAAACAACCCAAGGATAGATGTTATGTAACTCTTCTATAGAATGAAAGGGCAATCTTCAGTGTTGAGAATGCAACAGCCATCTACACCCTGTAACTCTTCTATAGAATGAAAGGATGTCTCTATGGAATCGCCGGCGTGGCAATGCCGCCCCCTTCTCAGCTATGGCAACACTGTTTCAGAGCAGACCAGCGGCTGGCTATATGCTGGTTGAAAGGGGGCATGGAGCAGGGAAACCCTTTCAAAGCAGTGTTGAAATGGCAGAGCCACCCCTTTTCAATCGAGGGGCTCTCGTTGAAGCATAGCTCTTCCAATCAAAGGCTATCCGTTGAAATGGTAGTGATGATCAGTGTTTACAAGCAAAGCGCAGCCGTTAAATAGCAGCCCTTTCCAAGCAAGGGGCTCTGCGTTAGAGGCTCTAGACAATATCCCTAGGGAATATCGAGCGCCGCTGCCGTTAAAAGGGTATAGCGATGCTAGCTAGCCCTCCAAGCAAAGGGCAACCCGTTAAAAGGGTGGAATGCTGGCGACTTCCAACCCTTATAAGGGGCTGGACATATATATCGGGGATTCGATGGCTCTGAAACAGATCCAGCAGCCCGTGCAGCAGCAGAAGCCAAGGAGAAAACCAGATCTTGATGAGGAGCTTGTTGGGAGAAACGTTGAGATAGCCGTTATTATACCTAACCAAGGCTCCCAGATTATAAGGGGCAGGGTTGTGAACTTCTCAACATACTTCCTAAAGATAGATTCTGGCAATGCAACATACTATGTGAACAAGCCATACATAGCGTATATAAAGACATAGCTGTTTTAAAGCCCCAGCCCCTTTACATGGATAGCCATGATATTCTTCAGGAGGAGGGATAGGGAGAAGGCTGGGGAAGGGCTCAGAGTCGAGCACCCGAGATACCTAGGCGAGGAGCCAATAGTGCTAGGGGTTTTCAGCGGTAAGGGTGGCTGTGGAAAGTCATCAATAGCATCTAGCCTCTGCCTACTATTCTCGGGGCTTGGATATGGATGCATGCTAGTCGACTTCGACGTTGTAAACGCAACAGCAACATCACAGCTATTCGCACTCGACCAGGAATCCCTCGACGTGGATGTAAACGCATCTGTCCTCCACATACTAGGTGGGGAGGGGGAGATAGCGTTTATACAGCCTAGGAGGCTCAGCATACCCATCTACAACAACATAGACGAGGGCTATGATGCATCGAAGAAGCTCTGGGTATTGCCCTCTAGGCTTCCGAGGGCCGAGAACATAAACCTTCTAAACAGGATGGGAAGGCAGAAGGGCGATGTCGAGCACCATGTGAGGCTGATAGTTAATGGGGCTTCGGAGCTTGCGAGGGGTAAGAGGATAAGATATGTCATCCTAGACACACCCCCGATGAAGCCTGAGGGGAGGGCGAGCTTCTCAGGCTATGACGAGATGATATCCTCGGCGATGAAGGAGAGCAATTATATCCTGGCAATATCCAGCTACGATGTGCAGGCTGTGCAGGGGCTGATAACACTCATATCTGGGAGATACCCATACGCAATGAGAAAGATAGATGCTCTAATCATAAACATGGCCCCAGAGGATCCAGGTGAGATGGGGGAGGAGATAAGGGTTGTTGCGAGGAGCTGGGCAGGGATAGAGAGAACAGCCTTCATAAGATATGACCCAGCGTGGGCACAGCTTGCAAGCCACATACCCCCGATAGCATATAGACTTGAAGGGGCATCAGAGGATCTTATCAGGGTTGCATACCAGCTTGGATATATATCGAGGAGGGATGTGGAGAAGCTGGGGATACCCATGATAAGGCAGGGGATAGCCTAGCCCATCGATATCGACACAGCCTGCCTATAGATGTTGCCATAGACATCGGCATAGACTACCACCACCACGTAATGCCTGTAGAGCCCTCCGAGATATGTTGGGTCTGGAACCTTGGTTATGTTATAATCCCTATAATCCCAAGGCTCTGGGAGCGGCTCAGAGCCATAGCCCCCAGATGGTCTGAGCCTTGTAACCAACAGGATCTCTGTTGAGGATCCCTTGGAAACCTCCACAGGCAGTTCTGGATATATAGCCTCGATAGATATGCTCCTCCCACGGGGGTCATATAGCTCTAAAGCCTTTATAATAGCCTTGGAGCCTATCGCCGACACCCTTAAAGATGCATAATATGTTGAGCCAACCCTTGTAAACCCAGACGCTGTTACCAATAGCGATGGGTTCCCAGGCATGGAGCCAGATGATATGCCTCCCAGCACGAAGATATAGAGGGACATGGCTGCGATTGCAATTCCCAGGACAGCGATGGCAGCAACAACCTCTGAAACCCCTTTCAAACAACCACCAGAAAAGAGCTTGGGGCTTAAAAAATGGGCATTGCTTCGCAGCTATGTTGCCTGCCAAGCCAAGGATTTCCTCGAATCCGCTGGGCTTTAAAGCCTCCCCGCGGAAATATCGAAACACCGTGGATATCTATAGAAGCTGTTTCTAGCCCTGGGGCTTTGAGGCTAGCCTCTTAAGAGCCTCCAGGCTTTCTTTCTTAACCTCCTCGGCTTTCCTCTCTATCTCCTCGATCTTTGGCTTGGTTACCTTCTCATAGACCTCGTAGTCGAAGTACTTCTCGATAGACCTCTTGATTATCTCCTCGAATTCTTTGGGCTTCAAAGCTGTTAGCGCCTCCACCTCCACGGCTATCTCTTTTGTTCCTAGCTTCTCGATTAGGTTCTTCACCAAGGCGTTTTTCATTGAGAGCTCATCGATCGATCTGATGTAGCCCTTGTACCTTGAGTCTCTCCTCATCTTCATAAGCGACTCCAGCTTCTCAGGTTTGCACGGAAGGTCTAGCTCTATTATCTGGTCTATGGTTACGGCTATCTTCTCGAATATGTAGTCCTTCCTCCTAGCTAGTTTCGATAGCTTCTCATTTAGGTCTCGGGCTATGTCTTGTCCGCTCGGGTCGTAGTCGCCTATGTAGAGTACTACAGGCTTTTGATGCTCTGAGATTGAGTCTATCTCTAGGGCTAGGTTATATGCCTCGCTAACACTGATATAGCCCTTTATGGACTTCAGATGATATATGCCGAATGGAAATACTCTCTTTATCACAGCCTCAACCGCATCGAACAGGCTGTCCTTCTCAATAACCATTATCACTCGATATCTCTGATCCTCCCAGGGGTTCACGGTTACATTGGAGTAGCTGTTTATATAGCTCTCAACCACCTTCAACAGCTCTTCCCCGGTCAGAGGCTTAGATGGATAGTAAGTCTTTTGCTCAAGCCATGTAACGCTCCTCCTACTCATATCCTTGATCAGCATTATCGGGAACCTACCCTCCATCCTAGCCTCTGCAAGCACTTCGCTAAGCGTCTTATACGCGCTCTGGGTAAACGGTATAACGCCTATGCTTGCAAGCCTATAGTATAGCTCTCTAAGCGTGGGGGGCTCTCCAATGTCTTTCCAATGCTTCTCAGCCTCCTCAAGGGCTTTCTCAACAACCTCAGCCCAGCGCACCATGGACTAGTCCCCACAGTATCTGCTGAAGAGCTCCGGGCTTCTCTCCCTATATACCCTGCATATTATATCAAGGATCTCCCTATCCATTTTTCCAAGGCTCTTTGGGAGGATAACCTCTGGCTCCCCATCCTCGCCCCCCTTCTCGGCTTTTCTAGTGAGCCTTGCAAGGTCGTTCCTAACCCATCCCTCCCCGATCTTATCGCATCTCCCGTAGTTCTTACATGAGTTCTCTAGGAAGGCCTTGGCAAGCTCTAGGCAGGCGTCGATATCGAGCTTCTTAACGTTGACGCAGTATGGGTTGAGGACTGAGAGGATGAATCGTTTCCTGCCGTCGGGGAGCCCGATATTGACGATGGTCTCTATCCATCTGATAGCCCCCGGACCCCTTCTAACCCTGATCCTCGGCCTGGGCATCTCTATCTTAACAACCACTAGATCTATTTCCAACGGATCCAGAGGCTCCAGGTCATCCCACGTGAACTCTTTTCTGCGTATAATCCGGGGCTCTAGGAACCGTGTCTCCCTTCTAACACCGCCCTTGCTATAGTAGGTCGTTGGGATCCTGTGGAGGGAGTTGAACTTGGTTGGGCTCGTATCAATCATTTCCCTATATCTCTCCGGCACGAGGGAGGCTATGTAGCTGTGAAGGGGCTGGTAATAGTCATAGCCTATCCTCCGCTTCAATGGGATATAGACGTGGCATCCCTTTGCACCGGATCTCACAATGGCTGCGTCGCATCCATATAAGTCCTTCAAGATCCTTGCGAGCCTATATGCTCCCTCGCAGGCGATGTCCCAGCATCCATCACAGTCGAAGTCTATGAAAATACGATCATAGAGCATGATATCCTCAGAGGGTTTCACAGCAACATCGAGCCAGAATCCGTTTCCCATGAAAAGATTAGCCTCTCTGAAGAACCTCCCGCCCCTGAGATAACCCCTCCATATAAGCTCCTCAAACCCTGGGAAGCTGGCCTGCTCCCTTATGAATTTACATCCCCACCTGGGCATCCCCTGCGTCTCTTGACAGACATCCATATCACCTATATGTAGCCCCCACTCCCTCGCAGAAAAAAGATCTATCCTTGTGGGCCCGGCAAACCAGACCTTGACAAAGCCTAGGAAATCATCAAAGGGCAAGATATCAACCCCAACCCAGATCCAAGATCGATCGGTCGGTAAAGTCGGTAGAGTCGGTAGAGTTTTCAAGGGTATAGGGGGGGTTGAAAACCTCGGCAAACACTCGATAGACACAGCGATCACTACTCTCAGCATTTCTAGGATTTCCACCCCCCGGGCTACTCCTGAAAACTCTACCGACTCTACCGACTTTACCGACCACTCTAGGAATGATCTCATCGATCCCAAAAAGATCTACGAGGTCGGTGGGGTTTTCCACAGCTGGTCTAAACATTGCCGACCTGATCATTTCCCCCAGCCTCGTCTTTTTTCTCGACTTCGCCTTTTGACTCGTAGTCATATTTTTTAGCTATGTTTATGAAATCGCTATAGCTTATTTCATAAACATATCGAGCCCCGCTTCCCTTCCCCTTCTTCTTCTTGTATTTCTCGAAGCCCAGATTTCTAAGAACTATTCCTACTTTCTGTGTCTTCCATTTTCTCTCGATCTCCTGCTCGAGTTTTACACAGCGGGGCTCGATCTTCACACCTTTAACATAGCCATCAGGTTCGATCTCGAGGCAGCCCTCACTATCTAATATCTGATTTTTGATGATCTTTTGTAGATCCTTGCTCATAAACGTTATAACTTTCCCCCCCTCGGCTGTGAGCGATATTGTTTTGCTGAAGAGCTCGTCAACAGCTGCGAGAACGATCTTCTCCTCGTCATAGAGAGCTTCATCGATCCTTCTTCTGTTAACATCCTCTACAACATAGTCTAGAACATTTTTCTCCCTACCGATCAATATCGCTGCTGCCAGAATCGGCGCCCAAATCTCTGCGTCTCTACCCCAAACACCCTTTTCATCCAAGATCTTAAACGCTTTGTCGCGGGCGTCAAGAATGTCGGGGAGTTTCGTGAGCCTCAGATAATAGAGAATCTCTCTAATCCCTTTAAACTCATCCGGCAGAGGATCGAAGGTCTTTCGCGGCTTAGCCTTCAGCATGTTTATCAATATACATCTTTGCAATAGATAATCGCTCGAGGGTGGATGCTCGAACGAGAAAACCCTCGGCGCAACGGTGTCGAAAAACCTCAGAGCTATGCCTCTGCTAGAAGGTTCTGCCCGCGGAACCGCAGCCCCCTTTTTATAGCCCGCAGCAATGATTCTCTTAGCCTTTTCACTCAACATGCTTTCATCAATGCCTGTAACAGGTTTCAAAGCATCGATCATGCGGTATAAGGTTGCATCGGAGGGGTCCGCTACAAAGATCCCTCTCCTACACATATATGTTGTCGTAATGTTAGCCCGTGTTTTCCCAGAACCAGCGGGGCCGTGGAAGTAGAGAAGTGGAACTGCTGTGAAGACATCGTAGAAATATGTCATGACAATGTATGATGCAATTACATCATATATCCTCTCATCATCCAGCACAATATAATCTTTGAGCTTTGCAATGATCTCATCGCCAACATCTACCCATGTTCTTTTGATCTCCTCCCCATCGAGGATCTTTTTAAATGTTATGATATCCGGGAAGCTGTAGATCAGATCTGCCTTCACATCTTTGATATCTCCCCGCAGCCTAATGATTCTATCGCCTATAGCGATCTTATTGTTAAATCGCAAATAATAGATCTTTTTGTCGGCAATAGCTATAGATCCTTGATCTCGTTTGTATATAATAGCTATCCCAACGGGGTCGATACTCTCAAACGTCCCATCCTCAGTGTTGATCTCTGTGTATGCGAACGTAGACTCGCTTATAACTAGATAATCGCCCAGGTCGATGAAATCGCCGTGGGCGTTGATGTGCGTCCCATCTAAAGCCAAAATCCTTATTTTTCTGCCGTTGATTTCGTCCTCGAACACGGGTTCCGAGTTCAGATCTTCTCCCTTCCCCCCAGCCTCTCTAACCCTCTCCCTCATCACCCCCTTGATATCGTCTAAGTATCTCTCCCAGTTCGCAGCCGTTTTAACGATAAAGGTAGTGAGAGCCTTTCTCCCACTCTCGATCTTTCCATCGATATATACGTCCTTCCCAGCGATCCCCTCGAAGACCTCGCCCATCCCCTCGAAACACTTTTCGATCCGTTGTGATAGATCCTCATCCCTCTTTATTCTACATTCCACGGGTTTTGCAGTCTCCTCTATTAGATCCTTGAGCGCGGAGCTTGGGATGAGCTTGGCCTTCACAACCGTTATCTCTTCTCCGTTCTTCTCCTCTTTCCTTTCCTTCGACACCCAGATCTCAGCTAGCTTATCCCCACCCCTCGATATCTCGAAATATATTCTCTTCCCATCACCACTGATCCTCGGCGAGATCTTTATCGAAGCAGGCTTAGGTATTTCATCCGCTTTATTCTCTTCAGAGCCCTTCTTAACCTGATCAGCCATCCAGATCACCCCGATCAACCAGCAATACCAGATATCTCCTCGATCTACAAGGATCCCATTGGTAGTATATCGCAGATCTGCAGTTAATAACCACCTCGTCCCCGATCTCAGATTTAAATATAGATTCATAGTCTATCAAGACACCGTGGATGGTGATACTATCGCAGTCATTCTCATTCCTGCAAAGCAGCGCATCATATACAGAGCCGATCTTCTTCAGATACGCATATCTATAGATGATCCTCGAGATGTTGTTAAAGCTTATAAATCCCCTAGCGTTATCATTATTCGAGAAGATCTTTGCCGCGGCGCTCGCCATTTTTGATCACCTAGCCCTTTCCCCTTCTCCAGATCTCGGGGATTGGTTCTAGCCATACGTCTATCGATCCGCAGTCCTTGATAATTTTGCAGAGTTCTGAGTATCGATTCGGTATCCTTATCCTGATCGTCCCACCAACATAGATCAGCGTCGCTCTAAAGACGATCGTAGATCCATGGTAGATCTTATTCGAGCAACCTTCAGCGCTGATCATAGCCGTTACCCTAACCCTCCTCGCCCCGAGATTCTCAGCGATCTTAACTGGAATATGGAAGTAGAATACATCAGAGCTGGTGCGCAGTCGATATCGACCCGCGTAGATCCTCGGATTCAAAACTATTGTCATTTCCTATCCCATATTATTCTCACACAAACTGATTTAAGTGTTATTTTTTGCAGATCTTTGATTTTTTCTCGGCTTTTTACTGCAGAGTATCATCATCATTATGCAATATCTTCAAATATATAAGCCTGCTAAATAGTGTTAGCAGGGGGTTGAGCATGGTTAAATGCAAAGGAGAAGATGTGGTTGAGATCGTGAGAAGCGCTGTTGCCGGTGGCAAGGCTATATCGAAGAAGGAGCTTGTTGATGAGCTGGTTAGGCGTTGTGGCTATAGGGATGAAAGCGGTGCGTATAGGCTGATAAAGAGGCTTGAGGAGAAAGGCGTCCTCAAATATCTCCCGGGGCATGGTTATATAGTGCCCTCGGAGGCTTTGAGCGGTCATGATAAGCAGATCATGAGGACACTAGCACTGATCCTCGATATGGCTCATGCAAGGGACTTCAGAGCAGAGTCTCTGGAAAAATTAATGGATAAGCGCTATGTGGAGAAGATGCCGATCCCAGTTGCTAGGAGGCTCATGGCAGAGGCTATCCTCCACATCGCAACGAGGAGCGGGGATCTCGCTGAGGAGCTGAAGAAAGCCTCCGGGCTGTTGGATAGATATGACAAGCTCTTCAAGGAATGGGCTTATCGAAATACTATGAGGGCGAGGATATCGATGGAGATGTCGAGATACAACAAGGAATCCTATGTAAGGGCTGTCAAAGCTGTCTTGGGGCTGGGGGAAGAGGCTGATGCCAACCGCTACTACGACGCTGTGATGGATCTCATAAGACGAATCGTTGGTGAGAGCAACATGAGGGAAGCATGTTACGGGGAGGCTGATCGCTTTGGAGAGGACGCCAAGATCCTCAGGCGATTCTGCGACAACGCAGCATATCTAGATCTATTGCCCACACCACTCGCATATAGGCTGATGTGGGAGGAGCACACCTCTAAGATCGCAGGGATAGAGAAGGAGCTGGGGGAAGTAGCAACCCTTCTGGGCAGAATCTATAGAAGGCTTGTGAATGCAGCTATAAGCTTCTACATAGATGCCGATGCCACGGGGCGCCTCAGCGGGTGGTGCAGGCTATGCGGGGGTAGGGTAGACGATGAACTGGTACAATCGATAGAGAAGATGATAAGCTGGCTGGGGAAGCGGGCGCCCGAGGAGATATCATATATGCTGGAGAGGTGGGAGCCCTCAATGCTCGTGACGCTGATAATGGAGAAGGTCTCGGAGGAGAGGGAGGAGATGCTGAAGGAGATGGAGAGGAAAGAGCTTCTGCGCTAAGCTTTTTTTTAACTGTTTCTGCTTAGCCCTTTTCCATTGTGTGCTTTCAATCATGGCTAGCCAAGCACCGATAGCCCTGCCCTGTCATATATATCTCTAAGCTCTTTAACGCCTATCGCTAGGTAGTGCCTAGCTAGTATCTGGAACTCCCTCGGGGGAACCCTGCCCTGGAGAAGATCTATTATCTGTCCTGGAACTCCCTTGATGCTTAGATAGCTTGCGAAGAAAGCCCTGAGATCGTATAGCCTGAACCTCTTGCCAAGGGTTCTCTCCATAGCAGTGTATATAGATGCCCTGAGGGCTGAGTCCTTGAATGGGAATAGAAGGTTTCTCCACTCCGATGTATCCCTAAGCAGGTTCCTAACCCTCGGCTCTGCGCTTCTAATGAAATCCCCTCTATATGGGAGGTATTGCTTTTCGAGATAGCTTTTCAGCCCCTCTGAGAAGAAGGCTACATAGGATCTCTTTGTACCCCCGGTTCTCATTATCCTGAGCATCCTCTCACCGAGATCCAGATCGGCTAGCCTTGCGTTGAGAACCTCCCCAGGTCTAAGCCCTGTCTCTGCTAGCAATGCGTAGAATGCCTTTGCAGGGATCCAGTCAATAGCCCTTGCAACAGCTCTAACTGTTTCCAGGGTTAGGGGCTCGGAGGCCATTTCATGCCCGCTTCTAGGGATTTTGAAGGCTGAATATAGATTTGGATCCCTCAGCACGTGTTTTATGAAAAGCTTTAGAGTTGATGCGACGTGCCTGGCGACGTTGGGGCTCTCATCCTCAAGCTCTTCTATATATTCCCCGAGCCTCTCTGGGGATAGCTCCCAGTCGAGGTCGTTGAGAGCCCTTCTAAGATATCTATTCCTATCATTCCTCGTCTTCGGAGCCCTCGACATCAGGATCTTTTCGAAGGCATCCACATGATCCTTGGTGATTGCCACGCTATATCCCCTCCTACCGAGGAGACGCAATACCCTCTGAATAGCCACGCCAGACAGCTGTGGATATCTATTGACAAGGGCCTCCAAGCCCATCAAAAGCTGGTCAAGCATGGAGAGAGCCTCAGAGAGATCCCTAGGCTCCCAGGAAAGCCTCTGGATAGACCGATCCAAAGCCTGTGAACTGCTTACAAGGGATGCGAACTCATCTAGGGAGAGCATTCTGAGCATCCTCTCAAGAAGGGAGTCGGAGACCCTCGCCCTCCTATTCCTAACCTTATTAGCATACGTGGGGTCTATACCCAGGTCAGAGCTCCTAACACCCCTCCCCCATAGATAGTCAAAGATCCTATACCTTGTATCATCACCAAGGCCCTTGAGATCGACAAGGCCTGGATCCACCAAACAAACCACCAGAAATAATATGCAAGGAGGTATATAAGCCGATATGAAAAGCAATATGAAAACTTGATATGAATGCTGATATGAAAGCCGATATGGAATCAGGATCAAAGGGATCGGATCTTTGAGAAGATCCCGAGGATCAAAGAGGATCCCGAGGATCTTTTATTTATAAATGAGGATCATTAGGTGTGAAGATCTTGGTGCGGCGGCCGGGATTTGAACCCGGGATTTCCGGCGTGGCAGGCCGGCGTCCTAGACCAGGCTAGACGACCGCCGCCATATTTACTATGTGTGGATGGGGGTTATATTTCTTGTTTTGGGGAGCATTCCACACTTATTGTTATTGCTGTACCTTCGTCTATTTTTAATTTTTCAACGAGTTTTTCTCTTGATACTATTTCGAGTACCGTGGGTTTATGTGTAGATCTATATGGTCTCATCAGAAGCACTTCACTTCCTTCCATATATGCCTTCCAAATATATAGCCCTCCATATGTTTTTCCACCTATAACTATATCTTCTATCTTCTCTTGGGGTGGGCATATCTTTTTTAGCTCCTCATAGCCTTCTAGCCCTTCCATCTCTATGTTTAGCGTTCCTGGATATGGATCTTCTCCGAGTCTTCTCCTAAAGATCTCTTTGTAAATGTCCATGCTAAGAAAAATCCCAGATCTCCCGAGACCTTTAACATATCTACCCCTCAGTCTAATACTATAGGGAGCCCCAGCATTTTCCATATCTTTTCACCATACTATCTATATACTCCTTCTCGGTGAAATATAGCTCCCCAAGGAGTAGCAATATCTGCGGCTTCGCCTCGATCCTTGTTTTTGAGAGCTCTTCAAGAGATCCGTAACAGATCCTCAGCCCCGGTGATCCAAGTGCTGCGGCACCAATTCCCGGCCTATATCTAAATCCTGGATCGCCTTCCTCTGATGCTATTGATAAAAGGATTCTCGAGGCCTCGTCAAAGCTCATATAGTAGTTTTCCTCGACACTTAGCTCAAGCAATAATAGCACGTGGAACCCTCTATCGATCGTATCTCTTATTCTTTTATAGATGCTACTCGCCTCTTCCCTACTCCTTGGCCTAACGACGCTCATCACCCTCCCAAGCCTATATATCATGAGACCTGCATAGCCTAAGGAAGAAGTGATCGCTGAGACTCCCGGAATATATGTGTAGCTATAGCCCCTTTTAACGGCCTCAGTAGCTATGTATATATGGGTAGTAGCAGCCATGGGATCTCCCCAGCATGCTAGGCAAACCTTCTCACCCCTTTCTAGAGCCTCAAATAGAGATCTAGCAGATAGATCTTCAAGATCTTTTCTACTAAGCTTAACAAACCTCTTACCAATAATAGCCTCAACATCCTCAATAGATCCACTAGCCGGTAAGGATGTATAGTTCTCATAAAATATATGATCACATGACTTAAGAATCTCTATAGCCTCGAGTGTGATGAACCTAGGTGATAAACCAAGCCCTACGATATATAGATGCCCTCCACTTGGACTCAACACCTACACCTAGACTCTAAAATTTTCTTGATAATAGAGGATGTTGAGTGTCCTCCAAATTTCTCCTTAACTCTCACAATCCTTATATCCTTCAGACCTCTAGACTCTAGGCTCTTTGCTAATATGTTTTCATCAACAAATTGATCCGGCCCGAGCACTATTAGATCGGGCTTGACCCTCTCAACACTCTTTAAATAGTCTATCTCATCTCCTAGAAAGGCCTGATAGACATATCTTATAGATGATACAACCTCTAGTCTTGTATTCTCGTCATTCACAGGCTCATGTCCCTTGAACCTCTTAACATTACTATCCCTAGCAACAACCACATAGAGCTTCCCAAATCTCGAAGCTTCTCTAAGGAGAGCTATATGCCCTGGATGTATTATATCGAAAGTTCCGCCTACGAAAACTCTAGGCTCTCCAACTCTCCTCCATGTGAAGCCTGTAATACCCAGAATTCTTAGCGCGTCTAAAAGACCCTCAGCATATGCTACGTCTATTAAGCCAGTTATATAGTCTCCCTTTTCATAGCTATACCTAGCATCCTCATAATATCTCCTAGCAAGCTCCAACACCTCCCTCTCCCTAGCGCCTCCAGAAAAGTTCTTCTCAGCCTCTTTCACTGCAAGCTTAAAGCTATTTAGATATGTTCTCAACCTCTCCGAAGGATCGCCTAGCCATTCACCCATTTTCGCACCACATTCTTATCGATTCTATCCCTCAATATCTATTTTCAGCTCTATATAAGATCGCTTCCACAGCCGGAACTTAGGGCATTACCTATCTCAATGGGTTATCATCTCTGTAGTGGTGATCTCTAGATAGATGCTATAGCGAGCTTAGATACAATATAGATCCTATGGATCCTCGTAGTAACCGTCAATTGTCTATAATTAACACTAGTATACCCTGGAAATCTAGAGCCCACATATTGAAGATAGAGCCAATCTCTATCACAGCATTAATAGATGTAGATAGAAAATTATAAAAGAGGAGTAATTGCTAATGATTATAGCGCCAATAACCATAAAGAAGATCTGGATACTTAGCTTCGAGATAGAAGGGTTCGCTAGTGTAGGCGGACTTGGAAGAGCCGTTGCAAGGCATGTCTCAGGACTCACTAGAAGAGGATATGAGGTTACGCTCTTTATACCCTCACATGGGAGACATCTCTCAAGAGACTATGTTACGAGACTTGGGATGAGAAGCATATCATGGTTTACACCGTGTGGCTATAGAGTGGGCGTCGACGGTATTTCCAGGAGATACTGCCTGAGTGCTGAGGAGTTCTATCTCTTAGGAGCTAGGGTTGTTGCTTTTAAGGGGCTTGATTACGAGACTGGAAGATATATCGATAATTGGGACATATATGCAGATCTACCTGAGAAAGCCTGTCTCTATGCTAGGGCACTACTCCACTGGATAGATGCTACAGGGGAGAGACCCGATATAATCCACTCGAATGACTGGGCAACAGCGATCGCTGGTGTAGCTGCCAAGATAGCCTTTGAAAGTAGGGGATATGCTGTGCCCTATATCCATATGATCCACCTAATATCATCCCCATCTTTTCCATGGCATTATGCTTCTGAGCAATGGTGCGGTCTACAAAACATAATACATAGGGTGTGGAATGGCTATGCCCATGTAAAGAGAGAAACTAGGGATGTGTGGGATAGCGTTTGGGGTAATATAGATGCATTCTCACTTATAGAGGCCGACGTGATAGCATCTGTTAGCTGGGGCTATATGGGCGAGATTCTCGAGAGATTTGGAAGGTGGATGGCTCCTAAAGCATGTGTAGCGCATAACTCAACCCAGTGGTCTGAAGACGAGGTTAAGACATATGCTGAGAGGACATATGGAACCTCCTCGAGGAAGGATCTAAGGAGGAAGGTGATAGAGATAGTCAACACACTGCCGCAGAGAACAGGCTGGATAGATCCTGGTGCAGAGATTTTACTGTCAAGCAGTGGCCGGGCTACTTGGCAGAAGGGGTTCGACATACTAATAAGATCTATGGATCACCTCGATAGAAGCTTTGCCCTTGTGATAATGGCGATAAGCGTTGGCGATAGGCATTTTGAGGAATCTATATCTAGAATGGCTCTAGAGAGATGGGGTAGGGTAGCAATCCTATGGGGCGATCTAGATGAGATGCTTAGAAAAACCATAATATATGCTTCAAACGTATATGCTGTACCATCTAGATATGAGCCTTTCGGAATAGTCTCTATAGAGGCCCAGGCGCTAGGAACGCCGGTAGTAGTTACAGGGGTTGGAGGACTCCCAGAGACTATTGTAGATATTCACAGATCTAAAAAGGGAACCGGGATAATTGCTAACCCAGACGAAAGATCCATAGCAGATGCTATCAGATCTCTTGCCATAGCATCAGAGATCTCAGACACAGAAGATATTAGCTTAATTAAACACATAGAGGATATAAGTGTGGCTAGAATGATTAGCAATAATCCTAGAGCCCCTAGAATCAATACTGTTGAATGGGTGAATAGCAGATTTAGAGAAGATGCAACGATTAGCGAGCTACTAGCATGTTATGAAAAGGCAAGACAGATGTCATATTATAGAGCCATAACACCATGATAAAAAGTATTATAAACCATTTTCTCTCTGGGTATGATCATCGATTTTAAATATTCTAATACATATAAGCCGCGGCTTAGAACATCATTAGTATTACAGCTAAAAGCTCTACACCTCAGGGTGAGAAAACATCCTAAAGATCTAAGGGTAAGTTTAGGATCCCTGTGACTCCTCCCCGCCCTAAAATGGGCTTTCACAGTTGAAGCCTCGGACGTTACCTCTCCTACGGAGAGCTATTATTTTCAAGGATCATCGGGCTGGAGGTAATCTATGGGGATTCTCCTTAACCACAGGAACATTGAACGACTCTAAGCCCCGGAAAATTGACTCCTCCTCAAATCATTAAAACCTTAACCACAGAACTCTTCACAGCCATAGTTATTTCTTTAGAAAGCTTTAAATCGCAGATGCTGTAGATAGGAAATCTTAGCACAGGTTCCACTCTATAACGAGCAATTATGTATACAAATAAACACGCCTAGAATAGCTTCGGGGATCTAGAAATAGGGATATTTAGATGGGATCGTCTCTATCTAATCGATGGTTAGATGTTTCTTCTTAAAGGCGTTTAAAGGTCATAATTATATAGAAGGGGAAGATGTGGGCGAGCACCTTAAAAGACATGATAGAGAATCTTGTGGCAGAAGGATATATAAAGAGTAAAAGGGTTTTAAAGGCATTCGAGAATGTTCCTCGAGAGCTTTTCGTTCTAAAGGATCTTATTAAGTATGCTTACATCGATAGACCTCTTCCAATAGGGTTTGGCCAGACTATTTCAGCTCCTCACATGGTTGCTATAATGACTGAAGCGTTAGATCCTCAAGAGTGCAATTTAGTTCTTGAAGTTGGCACAGGTTCCGGTTACCAAGCAGCTATACTAGCAGAACTAGTAGATCCCCTTTCAAAGGGGTGCGGCCATGTGGTGAGCATCGAGCTAATACCCCAGCTAGCACACTTTGCTAGGGATAATCTCAGGAGATCCGGGCATATAGATAGGGTAAGCATCATAGTAGGTGATGGGAGTTTAGGTGTAGGCTTGGAGAGAGAGGTATTTGACAGGATTATCGTAACAGCAGCATCCCCCGATATCCCAGCACCACTTATCTTACAACTAAAAAGAAGGGGAAGAATGGTGATTCCTGTAGGCTCCCCAGAGATCCAGGTTCTAACAATTGTAGATAAAAAACATGATGGAAGTATATCTATTAAAAGAGATATCCCATGTGTATTTGTCCCTCTCAGAGGCACCTATGGCTATAAAAATCACAATCTAGTCTTCTCCTTGTCTTAAAAGACTATTGATCCAAATAAGCTTAATCGTGTTTAAAGGATCTCTATGACCTTCGGTGATGAGGATTTGCCAACCATTTCTAGAATGAGGGTTAGTCTCGAGCTTTCTTCACAAAGCTCCTCAAAAGATATAGGATAGCTTTTAACTATGCTATAAACAAGATCCTAAGCCTAAATCTGAGGATCGCCAAAGAGGCGCACTAGGAACTCTACAGAGAGCCCAGAGAATTGTTCAGTCTACCCTCTGAAGCTGCATTGGACTGCTACAGAGATGCCCTTACAAACGCGAAAGTCTCGCCCTTCAGGGTGGAGATGGGGATTTATAAGCTTTCTATGGTTTAATCTTTGGAGCCCGGGATGATGGGCTCCTGGGGGATCTCTGGCCACCCCGACTGCCCCCCAAATGACAGATGTAGCCCCGAATAGATGGGGGGAACCTATGATCCGCCTGAAAGGAATGACGATCAATGACGACCTGAAGGCGGGAGAGGAGGTCAGAAACGCGAAAGCCTAGAGAAGGAGAGAGATATGGAAGCTTAGATACCTTATTCCCCATTGTGAAAGCAGAATTTTCTATGACACCCTCCCCGCCCTTAAGGGCGGGGTTTCTATGCTGGGGTCTCGGGTGTTAGCCCTCTGGAGAGGGATTAATGGCTTAACACCATTGTGCGTTACCAAATAGCTCTCTATCTTCCTAGCTATCCTTATTATGTAGCCCAGCCTACGAGCTATGTTCAGAGCAGCGTTTATATCTGCGTTGATCTTCTTCCCAGTCTTCTTGCATTCGTATAGCCCTCTATATATCCTCCCATTCTTATGTTTGTTTCCACATATCGAGCACTCCCCGCTTGTATAGTCCTCTGGGAATATCTCAACATCTATGCCATACTCCATGAATATATCCACAATCCAAAGAACTATCTTCCTGAACCACCCTATGTTAGTGTTATACTCATTTCCATTATCCTGTGAGAGCATTATGGGGTAGCCTATGTATAGCTTTCTAACACCTCTTCTATACAGCTCATCAGCCAGGAATCTAATTGCTGTTATATATAGGTGTCTTAGCCTCTCATCCCTTTTATACATAGCATCTAGATATTTCTCGTGATAGTATATCCATGTTGATATGCCAAGCCTCCTCAGCATATCCCTTATAGACTGATAAGTAGTGATTTCTCTCTTCCACCAGCAGTATTCGGATTTGATCTTTCCTCCTTTGATAAGCATTGCTGATCCGTCCGAAATTGTAACAGCAAACAAGTTGTTAAGCCCCATATCCATAAAAGCCTCCTTATCCCCTATGGGATCCCTCTGCCTGATAGATCTAGGATTAACGATCCTACCCTTTTTATTCTTGTAGTTGGGCTTTACATAGCCCTTTGAATTTGATTTAGGCGGATCTACACCAACCTCTATTGGTAGGTGTGCAAACCACCTGCCATTAACACATATAATCTCAAGCCTTCCCTGTTTACCCTCCCATCTTATTCTACCAACATATCTTATTCTGGGATGAAAGTCTTTGAGTACTAGGTAGCCTTCACCATCTTTTATAGGCTCTAGATAGTATCTATCACTTCTAACAAATATATGTATCTCCTTCTCACCGATAAGCCTGTCCATCCAATAGCCTGGTGGAGAGAACTTCCTGATATGCTGAGGTAACCCACCCTGTTTCCTTAGATCCGGTTGCTTGAAGAAAGCATCCCAAGCCTAATCATTCTTCTGTATAACAGCTTGAGCATTAACGCCTAATGTCTCATTATACTTATAATAATATTTTCTGTTTATCTCATAGTACTTCTCAGGTGATAGCTCTCCTTTGAAGAATGCCTGTCTCTTCTCATAGTTAAGCTCATTGAATAGCCTAGCACACGTCAATCCAATACCCATTAAGTCCCTATGCTCACTCTCAGATAGCAGTAGCCTCAGCCTAGCAGTTCTACAGTTTTTCTTCAACCTCTCCTCTATCTCCTCTCTCAGGGCTTGGAGGGGGTTGGGATGCCCATCCATGGGTAATGATCGGGGAGTCGCCCCCTTGAGTCATCCTTTTAAACACTTTACCCATGGATGGGCATCCCAACCCCACAACAAACTACAGCTAGAGGTTCAAAAGCATAACGATCCAAAACCCAACCCCGCCTTAAAAGGCGAGGTTTGCTAAACTTTAATATCATTAATGAATTGATTAAGGTATGTTCTTTGCTCTCTCAAGCTAGATATATAAGCTTGGTAGAGCTGTTATTAGTGACTTAGGGTTTTTGGGTTGAGCCTCTTGATCCCATATATTGTTAGGGTGATCGAGATTGTATAGAGTGTATGAAGCAGTTGATTATGTAAAGATCCCACCAAACAGGTTTGGGGAGCCTGTAGAAGTCGTTGCAGAGGAATATCTTAAGGAGAAATATGAATCTAAATTTAACAAGGATCTCGGGATCATTATACTGGTATACGATGTAAGCGTAAGTAATATGGGGCTCGTGCTACCGGGCGATGGATCTATATATCTAGAAGCAAGGTTTAAGATGCTCAGCTATGTCCCAACACTCCATGAAATTGTGGAGGGAGTTGTTAAAGAGGTTAGAAATATAGGGCTTTTTGTAAATATAGGGCCTCTTGACGCCTTTGTACATATATCCCAAGTCATGGATGCCGACGATATAGAATATAATGACGCTCTAAAAGCTATAGTTGGGGATAAAAATAGAAGACAGGTAGCTGTAGGGGACAGGGTTAGAGGAAGAATTACTAATATATCCTTCCAAGCAGCAGGACTCCCAAGGATCGCTATGACTATGAGACAGCCTACTCTAGGAAAACTAGAATGGATAGAAGTTAGTAGCCTTACCTCTAAATAAAAATGATATGAATGCAAGAAGACTGGGAAGAAGATAAACGCAGACATAAATGCAGCACTAAACATAGCGAGAAGACTAGGACACAGGATAAGGATAGCTAGGAAGATAGAAAGCTACCATGTAACATATAATGGTATTAAACCATTAATCCCCCATCAGAGGGCTAACACCCGAGACCCCAGCATAGAAAACCCCGCCCTTAAGGGCGGGGAGGGTGTCATAAAGCTGTGAAGAAATTTATAAGCTGTCTTCTCACCTTAAGGATGAGGCTTTTATGCTTGAGGTGGGAGAATGAGCAAGCCTGGGAGTAGAAAGAAGGTTTTTAAGGCCTGTAAAAGCTGTAAGGCACTAGCTCCTCTAGATGTCCAGACATGTCCCATATGCGGGTCTTCGGATTTTAGTGAAGAGTGGAGTGGGATGATAATCATATTAGATCCAGATAGATCTCAGGTTGCAAAGGCTCTAGGGATAACAAAGCCTGGTAGATATGCTGTAAAAATAGGAACATAGACAAGTGTTTCACGCTAACGTTTTGTTAGCAGGTTCTACCTTACAACCGAAAGCCTCGCCCTTTAGGGCAGAGAGGAGGCCAGCCACATAGATCTCCTGATCTATATAGATTCATTGGTGACCGTCAAGCATAACGCTACCAAACTTCTATCTTAGGGCTGTATCCTTTTTCATGGTAGTAGGAATGCTTTTATATTCATTTGTTGTCTGAACTTAAGCTTATAAGTATCCAATCCATAGTTGTTTTGATGATGAGGTGATATCCCTGCTATATCTTGGTGTGGAGAGACCTCGGGATGCTATGATGCTCAGAGCACCCGAGACCGAAGCCCTTTATGAGGGCTATGCCCAGAAGGGCTTCGGGTTCTTAAGCATAGATGGGAGCCCAGTGCCGCTGGGCTCAACAGCCACCCATGAACCCATAGGGATATCCATATCCCCGTGGGGGAGGTGGAAGTCCCTCGATGACCACAGGGATGTTATAACATCCCTGTGGATCAAAAAACACAGCAACACAAACAAATTAATATCAATGACAATCAATGACCATCGGGGGACAAGCGGTTAATTGGATGGGGCTCCTGGGACTCTGAGCTAAGTCTCCATCCTTGGGAGTCTCTATTCAACAAGTAGTAATGTGTATCTCTATGTTTATTGTTAATGCTAAGATTATATGTCTAAGGATCCTGTAGAAATATTTAAAAGCGTTCAAATGCATTGTTATATCAAAAACTGCCTGCAGATCTTTTTCTAATAAAGAAATGCTTGGGCCTACCAAGAGCTAGCTCTGAAATCTCCTCTAACACCTCTGATATCGTCGGGTGCGGATGTATCGTTAACGACAGATCCTCTAGAGTTGCGCCCATCTCGATTGCCAGCACAGCCTCTGATATTATTTCAGACGCGTGAGGTGCAACTACATAGAAGCCTAGTATTTCCTTAGTCTCCTCATCAAACACTATCTTAGCGAAGCCCTCTTCCACATCCTCGATCGCCGCTCTAGCAACCCCACCTAGGGGCAGCTTTACACTCTTTGCCTTATAACCCTGCTTCCTAGCATCGTTTTCACCAATACCTACGAAAGCTATCTCGGGATCTGTGAATATAACGGAGGGTATAGCCTTTGGATCAAAAGCCGCACTCCTCCCCGCAATATTCTCAGCAGCAACCAGAGACTGAGCAAATGCTCTGTGGGCTAAGAGCGGTGGTCCTGTGATATCACCGCTAGCATATATATTCGGAAGTGACGTTTTCATAGATCTATCAACCCTTATATATCCCTTCTCATCTAACTCTACACCGAGCTTCTCAGCCCCTGGAATCAGCTTTGGCTTTCTACCAACAGCCACCAATATTTTCTCTACTGAGAAAGTATCTCTTCCGGACAGCTCTACAAATGCCTCTCCCCCTTTCACTGAGAGCGATTTAACTGTTGTCTCTGTATATATTTTCACTCCGAGGTTTCTGAGGATCCTCTCTGCAGCCCTTGATACATCAGGATCCATTCCTGGTAAAAGACTCTGCATAACCTCGACAACTGTTACCTCAACACCTATCTTAGCAAAGATACTGGCGAATTCAACGCCTATATAACCTCCACCAACGATGAGTATTGATGATGGTTTCTTCTTCAACCTAATTATTGTTCTGTTATTATGGATCACCTCGCCATCTACTCTCACTACAGGAAGATCTGCAGGATCTGTCCCAGTTGCGAGGAGCATTTTTTTGGCTTTCAACTCACCTATGTTTTCTACATATATTGTTTCTCCATCCCTTATCGAAGCCACGCCTCTATAGAGGTCTACTCCATAACTTTTCAGTAATGTCTCAATGCCCCCCGAGATCTTTCTAACAATTGTGTTAACCCACTCCATATACTCTTCAAAGGATAGCTCAACATTCCCCCTTATGAATCCTAACTTCTTTACAGCCCAGAGTACATTTGCTGGTCTGATCAAAGCTTTTGTAGGGATGCATCCATAGTTCGTACACTCACCCCCGAGTCTATTCATCTCTATTAAGGCGACCTTCATCCCAAGCTGGGAGGCCCTTATAGCGGCTGGATATCCCCCTGGGCCTCCACCCACTACTACGAGATCATATTTTTCTTTTGACTCTATTGCAGATCACCGTCAGATGCGTATAGTTATTTGAACTCGTCCTCCTGTGCTAGGAATAGCAATGGATTTTCAAGATAGTTCTTCAACGTGTTGAGGAATCGAGCTGCATATCCTCCCTCGATGAATCTGTGATCGAAGCTGAGGGAGATATTCATATAGTATCTAGGCTCTAACCTATCCTCATAATATGCTGGTCTCTTTATAATCCTGTGGATCCCTAGAATCGCGGATTCTGGGTAGTTAATTATGGGGAAACCTATTGTAGATCCTATAGAGCCCACATTGGTTATTGTGAATGTGCCATCTCTTATATCTTCGAGAGATAGCTTGCCCTCTCTAGCCTTTCTCGCAAGCTCTTCTATCTCTCTTGCGATCTGGAAGAGCCCCTTCTTATCGGCATTCTTTATATTGGGCACTACGAGACCCTGTTCGGTATCCACAGCGATCCCGATGTTATAATATTTTTTAACTATTATCTCCCCCTTCTCCATATCGAGAGTAGAGTTTAGGAGGGGATACTCTTTAAGGGCTTTCGCAACAGCTTTTATAATGAATGGTAGATATGTTAGCTTTACACCCTTACTCTCTGCAAGACTCTTGAGACTCTCTCTCAGCCTAACCAGCTCTGTAACATCTACCTCTTCGGCGAGATATACATGGGGTATCTTTGATTTGGCCTCGATCATCTTTTCGGCCATTCTCCTCTTTATACCCCTAAGCTGGATCCTCTCAACTCTCTCCTCAATAACAACCTGTTGAGGCTGCACAGCAGTTTGAGGAGCCCTTGCCCTAGCTATGTTCTCTTCATAGAATCTCTTCACATCCTCCTCCGTGATTATTCCGCCAGGCCCTGTGCCTTTAACAAGCGCTAGATCCACGCCCAACTCCTGAGCAAGCTTTCTAACCCTTGGCGGGGCCCTTATATGGGGTCTTCTTTCTACTGTCGCTGTCTCTGCTTGGGCAGTAACTGTTGCTGAGCGAGATTCCTCCTTAGCCATCTCTATAGTCCCTGGCTGAGCTATAACCTGTTGTTGTGAATCTTCGATCTCTATCTCAGCTATAGGGGATCCAACCCTGATCCGCTCCCCTTCTCTCGCAAGCAGCCTTATAACCCTACCGGAGTATGGTGATGGTATCTCGACGCTGGCCTTATCCGTTAGTACCTCGACGATTGGTTGGAATTGCTTCACGGGATCGCCTTCTTTTACAAGCCACCTTACTATCTCACCCTCTGCTATTCCCTCCCCAATGTCAGGGAGCTTAATCCTCTCAATCTTCGCCATATATATCCCCTAATACCTTATTACCTTTTCAATAGCTAAATATATTCTAGCTACATTAGGCATATATAGCTTCTCATATACCAGGGGGAACGGTGTATCATAGCCTGTAACTCTTATCACAGGCCCTCTGAGAAGGTCTATAGCCTTTTCAGCTATATAAGCCGCTATCTCAGCCCCAAAGCCAAGTGTTCTCGGGGCTTCGTGAACTATGATTAGCCTTCCTGTTTTCTCAAGGCTCTTGAGGATCAAATCTCTATCGAAGGGGAAAAGGGTTCTCAGATCTATTACCTCAACACTCCATCTATGTTTTTTCTCAGCTAGTTCTGCTGCTTTAACTGATACGTGTACCATCGCGCCATATGTTACTATAGTTACGTCACTACCCTCTCTAGCTATCCTGCCTTTTCCAATCGGTATTACATAGTCTTCTTCAGGCACCTCTTCCCTTATAGTTCTATAAATGGACTTTGGCTCGAGAAAGACCACTGGATCCTCAGATCTTATGGCAGCCTTTAGCATGCCCTTAGCATCATACGGTCTCGAGGGCATCATAGTTACCAAGCCAGCTGTATGTATAAAATAGGCTTCGGGGCTCTGGCTATGATGCATGGCTCCCTTAACACCACCGCAGCAAGGTGCTCTAATAACTATGGGTGCTGTGAACATACCACCTGTTTTTGCTCTCATCTTCGCTGCTTCAGAAACGATCTGGTCAAATGCTTCATATACAAAGTCTATGAATTGGATCTCAGCTACCGGTTTAAACCCATACATAGCCAGCCCAATAGCTATCCCTATAATACCCATCTCTGTCAATGGTGTGTCGATAACTCTTTTCTCTCCAAACTCCTCCAATAGACCCTCTGTTACTAAGAAAACGCCTCCCCTCTTACCCACATCCTCGCCTAAAACGATTACTCTTGGATCCCTCCTCATTTCCTCCCTAAGCGCTAGATTAAGGGCCTGAACCATATTCATAACCGGCATCTACTCCACCTCGATCCCAAGCTTTTTCATAATCTCCAGTGACTCCCTATATTCCTCTAATTGTTCCTCGAGGTTCCAAAATCTCTGTGAATATACATCTTCGAAGATCACCTCTACAGCGAGCGGTGGTTTAGAGATGCATTTCCTTACTATCTCCTCGATCTTTGAACTCCATTCATTATAGATCTCTTTCAACTCTTGCTTCGATAGATATCCCCTGTTTACAAGATAATTCTCGAACCTAGCTATGGGATCGTATTTCTCCATAACCTTGACCTCCTCAGGAGATCTATATCTAGTGGGATCGTCAGCCGTTGTGTGGGGACCCATTCTATATGTCACAGCCTCAATTAGCGTTGGCCCCTCTCCATTCCTAGCTCTGTTGGCAGCATCCTTTGAAGCTATGTATACAGCTAGCACATCGTTCCCATCCACTCTTATACCGGGTATGTTGTACGCTACACCCTTAACTGCAAAGGTAATAGATCCTGTTTGTTTTTTAGCAGAAACAGATATCGCCCACTGATTGTTCTGAACAACAAACACGACTGGTAGCCTATATATTCCCGCAAAGTTAAGCCCTGCATGGAAACCACCTCTAGATGTAGCTCCATCACCAAAGATTGTTAGAACAGCTATCTTCTCACCAGCTATATAGGCCCCTAGGGCGAAGCCAACAGCATGTGGGATCTGATTCCCAACAGGTACCGTGGAAGGAGCTATTCTATGCCTTTTAGAACCGAGTATTGTGAACTCCTTCCCCTTAAAAGGATCTGCTATATTGGCTATATTCCTGTCTAAGATCTCCTCCTCAGTAACCCCTCTAGCTATAAAAACCCCGATATTCCTGTAGTAGGGAAAGATCCAGTCATTCTTGTCAAGAGCTAGAGTCACCCCAACACCTATAGCCTCCTCACCCACATTTGGTGCATGTAGCGCAACCTTACCCATTCTCTGTAGCTTTAAAAGCCATGCATCTAGTATCCTAGTTCTTATCATAGATGTATACATGCTAATCAGAAGATCTCTAGCTATGTCCGGCTCTTTCTCAGCAACGACATTTCCGCCGGGATCAATGATCCTGTAGAGACCAACAGCCCTTTCAAGCTTTAGCTTCTCTACAATATCTTCTAAACTATATATTGTCTCAAATGGATTCTGGTACAACTAGTTCCCTAAATATATTGCTTACAGAGCTAAAAGCCGAGTATATTACCTCATGTAAATTTTCTAATAATTACTAACTGATATATAGGTAATTTAAATATATCTGGAAAATCATTGTAAATTTTACAGAAAATTCTACTATAGATCTATGTGTGTCTTAGCTTTAAAGTAATTATGTAAAAGATCCGGCTCTATTTTTACTGATTTTATCGAGGTATGCTACTACCTCCTTAACCTTGGATCCCGTGATCTTTAGTCTTGAAATCTTCTTAAGGTACTCTTCCCACCCAATATTATCTTCCCTCCAGCTGTTGTAAGTTTCTACAAGTCTTCTATATGCTATTTCATGTATTTTACAAAATCTGTATTCACTATTGGGATCCGGGGGATCTCTACATATTGGGCATATCCCGAGACCTGTTCCGAGAAGCCTTATCTCGCGGGGATCTAGATCCTCAACGCTTTTAAGAAACCTCTTTATCGCTTCTCCAACCACTACCTTGGTTTCTTGAATAACGTGCTCTCTCTTAAGCTCCCCCCTTCTAATCTTCTCTAACATCTCCTCGAATCGCCTTGTCAATTCAACTTTAGAGAGATCGCTAAAATACTTCTCGATAGCTGAGTATACCATTAATCCGAGTCTTGTAACTTCTGGACCCTTTATATAGCCTCTTTTATATAGAGTTTCTATGATCTCTGCCCTAGTGGCTTCTGTGCCTATCCCCTGGCTCTCCATCCACTTTAGAAGTGTCGCCTTGTTATAAGGGGGCTCTGGTCTTGTATATGTTATAGCTATCTTTACCCTAGAAACCTTTAGCCTATCTCCAACCCTGATCTGCGGGATCTTCTTTTCTTCTATATTGTAGAATGGATATATGTCGAGCCAACCTCTAGAATAGATCCTGGTGCCATGCAGAAAATACCTCCTTCCCAGCGCGTCTAATTCGACCCTTGTAGACTCAACTATTAGCGGATCCATAAATGTTGCTAGAAATCTTCTAACAACGAGATCATATATCTTTCCATGTATATCACTGAGCTTCTTAGGCACCTCACCTGTTGGATAGATAGCAGGATGGGCAGGATCTTCCATTGGGCCATTATTAGGGATCAATAGGGTTTTTTTGAGAAGTTTGAGAGCTACAGTGCTATATTTAGGCATGCTAGCTATCCTCTTTATAATATCTCTGTGATCTATTGTTAAAGGCAGCTTCTGGCTATTAGTGCGAGGGTAGCTTATTAGAGAATCCAGATATAGATCCTCTAGTATTTGGAGAGTTCTAGCTGGAGATATCTTATATATTAAATATGCGTCTCTCTGTATATCGCCAAGATTATATGGATGTGGAGGCTGATATGATACTAACCGCTTATCCACATTAGTAACAAAGATATACCCTGCCTCTCTAATCCTCTCGGCATATAATACAGCATCAGATCTCTTCCTAAAGGGTTCCTCTCCCTGTTCTAGCTTATACTCGTCACCGGCTAGATTAACATATATGTTCACATTGTAGAGAGGTCTGGGCACGAAAGTGGATCTCTCGATAGTGTTTCTCACAACCTCGAAGAGTGTTGGTGTCTGAACTCTACCCGCGCTCAGAATCCTATGCTCAGAGAAGATCTTTCTGAAGAGCCACATTATAGCCCTAGAAACATTTATACCCCATATCCAGTCCATCTCATGTCTTGCAAGTCCTGCCTCTACCATATGTAGATCCGGGGGCTCGAGGTTTTTAAAGCTTCTTCTCAGCTCCTCCTCTACTAGAGAGGAGAACTTCATCCTCTTCATCCTAGATATGTTGCCCCACTTCTTTACTATCATATACCCTATAACAGATCCTTCTATGTCGTAGTCACAGGCATTTATATATTCCACAGCCCTTGGAAGGATCTCTGAGAAAACAAAGAAGAATTTCCTTAAATGCTTGTATCCCCTTTCAACCTCGTATCTAGGCACCCATGTGTACTCAAACACCGGTATGCCGGGTTTATCTGTGTCTATTGAGAATAAATGTCCTGCCGATGGGATCACCACATATTCTTTGCCATTTTGGTTGAAAACCCATATAGAGACCCCATAGATCGATACCTTTCTAGCCCTTCCATACGACAAGGCATTCGCTATTTTAGCAGCAGCCCTAGGCTTTTCAGCTATTATAGCTATACATCCCCTGCTACATATGTTCTTACTCATCATAAGGCCCTCAAGTAGGGATCGGGATTGTTACGGCCAGCATGAAGATCCACAGCATAGATGCTACCAAAGCCCCCCTACCCGGCTTCGCCTCACTATATGCAGGCCCTGGATGGGGTCTTAATCCTGTGAGGAGGAGTATGAGGAGGAGGAAGAATGCAATAGTATATAGGATATCTATTTTAAATATCATAGATGCCAGTATAACTGCAGAGGTAGTTATAACTCCCACAGCTGTATGTACCTTAGAACCTACCAAAGCCCTCAGAACCTGCCCACCATCTAGCTGAGCTACAGGTAATAGGTTTAAAAAGTGTATGAGCATTAGAAAGTAGCTTGCGTAAGCAACGGGGTTTAGTATTACAACCTCATCTCCCCTTTGGCCTGTGATCTGGTTGACAATTAATGTAAATAGCAAGGGCGAGAACTGGATCTCTTGGAAACCTGCTGTGAGAAGCTCTCTAGGGACTATATAGGATGTAGAGATACCATATAGAGTTACTGCTGTAATTGCTAGGAATCCTGCTAGAGGGCCTGAGATAGCTACTATAGCTAGATCATCAGAAACTGCGGGAGCGAATCTCATTAGTATTACAGCACCAAAAGTACCCAATCCTATGCCAGGAAATCCCGGTATGAAATATGGCGGAGTCGCTGGAACCCTAAGAATCCTTGATGCTATGTAATGCCCCATCTCATGTATAGCTAGAGGCCCCATAATAGATAGCGTGAGTATCAATACATATAGAAGTCCGAGCCTAGACGCCCCCGTATCTATATTGATCCTCAAATGAAGATCTAGATCCATCTCATACCAATGATACGATGTAATAGCCACAGTAATTATTGTTACAATCATCAGCAGGACCACAGTAATAACCCTAAAGCCCCTCCCCCTACCTATGTTGAAAAGCCTAAGATAGTAGCTACCGCTAACAAGCCTAAGCTGTGGATAATATCCCCTCGGAATAAGCTCTCTATATAGTTCTCTAAAGCTACTCTCAACGCTACCCGGGTTAAGGGGGATCACTCTATAAGCATCTATAGACAGCGACATACCTCCTCCTGAGATCGTCTCCCTTGTATACTCAACAATGGCAAACTGCCTGCTAATAAGATCCCTTATATCCTCCGCGACTGCTGCCCCCACATACCTCTAAACAAGCCTAGCTAATAACACAGTTTAATGCGAGATCCTATAAAATCAGCTATAGCTAGCATCAACACGGATCAGGGACTACTTTTTAATTTTGATGTCAAGTAATAAATAGATGTGGTGGGTATGTTTAGGCTATCCCATGGGGAGGGCACGTTTATAAAAAATATCTTTAAGGCTGCCCTAGCTCCCCTAGATGTGGCCCCCCTCTATATAAGGTCGGAAGGGGTTGAAGTTAAGGGACTCTCGCCTGATAGGCTTATAATGAGCATTCTTAACATATCCAACATAGCTTTTGAGGAATACCAGCTTAGTGAAGAGGTTTCTATGCTTGTTGATAAGGAAGAACTTCTAGCATCTTTTAAAAGACTTACGAGGAGGGATAAGGTTACAATCAGCTATGAGGATGGAGCACGAGATCTAAAGATAATACTTATAAATACAAAGACTGGCGCTGAAAGGGAGTTCTCGGCACAGGTGAAGGAAATAGGTATAGAGGCGATAGGAGATATACAACTGGAACTCGAGGTAGAGGCACAGATAAGTGGTGAGGTTTTCATAACACTTGTAAAAGATGCAGCAGTAGTGGGGGACGAGCTAGAAATACGCTTGGCGGGAGATAGCCTGAGATTCATCTCAAGGGGAGAGGATAAGGAATATCAGGCAACTCTAACCCAGGATAAGGGTCTGCTATCACTCTCATCAAGGCTTGAGAATGTGTCCGCAAGATATTCTATAGATCTCGTTAAGCAGGTGGTAAAGGTTCTAGACCCAGACTCGGTGGTTATAATACAGTATGGTCCCAACAAGCCCCTAAAACTTCAGGCATCTTTAGGCGGCGGCGCCTCACTAACATACTGGATAACTCCTAGAACCTAGGGGTATAGCTATTTGGTAGGGGAAGAGTTGGGAGATTGCATGGGCTATCCATGCATAGAACTCGAGGCTGAAAAAGCTAAAAAGCTTTTAGAGACGATCTCAAAGACTGTTGGCTATTTCACAAGCGATCTCGAGGATACTATCAGGATTATAGATAACTTTGACGAGTATTATAGGTATTCTACTAGAAAATTCAAGGAATATTTAGTCCCTGCTAAGAGCGAGAGCGATCTGATAAAGGGTAGAGTTATTGTGGATCGTGTGAAGTTAAAGATCATTGGAAACAGTAGAAGAGTTCTAATAGTCTTTGATAGAAGAATCAATAAAGAAGCTATTAAGAAATCCTTGGAAACAATATAAACAATAATAGAAATAAAAGAATCATCAGAAACACGAGCCCTCTTCACTACTCAGGGCTGTGGCGTCATCATCACTAGATATTTATCTTCGAACCCTTATAAGCCGGCATGTGCGGTTCTGCATATTTCTAGTTGAGTACTATTTTATAAGTAATAATATGGTAGCGTGATGCCATATCTTCCCTACTCTAGAAGGCGAGGATCCCTCAAAACGTTTCATAGAGCTTATATTTATTATTGCTTTATCATAAGGAGTTATCAGCTATGCTAAGCATTAAGATACGCTGATCCTTAGAGTATGGCGAGTTTTCTAGTACAGTTAGAAATCTTTGCAAGATAGTTTAGACACCCTGGCTGATCTATGAGATTAGAAATTGCCTTCAGCTATAGAAGTCCGAGATCTTACTGTGACCGGAGATCTCTTCCCACTCAATACTGAGAGGCGCAAGTATCTGCTCAAAGGCAGATCTAAGGCTCTCAATATACTTCTCGACATCTATCTCGCCGACCTTAGCAAGCTGTATGGGTTTCACACCCTCTTTACCTCTCACTTTGACAAACCATATGTTATCCCCCTGAGAAATGCTTATCCCTTCTCTTACCAGCATCAGGGCTGCTTTGACATGCTGCGGAGTATTCTTTGTATACGTTTCAAGCGGTTTCCCAAGTGTCATCTTAAAGCTTAGCTGGTCTAATGTATACTCTTTATCCCTTAGCTTTCTATATATATCCTGTAGGATCTCCTTTAGCCATGTTGAGACCATAAGCAGGTCTTGGGGGGTTTCAATGGCACCAAGCTTTTTAACAGCTTCCGAGAATGCTTCTTTAACAAACTCTGGTATATGTTTCTTCTTGCCGACGAGCCCTTTTATATCGACAGAGCCGTCTGAATAGACACCGAGATAGTTCTTCTTAAGGGAGAATGCTGCAAATTTGTATCTCTTATCAATATCTAGCTCGAGCCCGAATGTATTGAATATCCACTTTCTAAGCTGGTTGAGCTTATCCTCTTGTGGAGCCCATATGAAGAGGGAATCTGTATCTCCATAGAGAACCATTAGCCCTAGCTCCCTAGCCTTTTGCTGGCTCATAGTTATGATCATCCTTCCAAGGGCTGTAACACTCTCGGCAACTGGGAGTGCATATAGCGGGAATTTCTCATGGCCAAAAACACCGTAAGATGCATTTATATATACCTTCATTGCCCTTTGTACAACGTCATACCAGCTCCTCAGATCTTCTGGGATATTTTTCTCCTTAGCTTTCTTTTTATAGATTTTAACCCTGAAATCCCTTAGGAGACCTATAATTACAGAAGTTATTCCAACCCTATCCATACACACGTTGTGAATTGTAGCTCCGGTTTCATCTTTTATAGGCTCTAACTTGCTGCACTCACCTTCAGGAGGATCTACGGTTTCGTAGCTTAGATTCCATCTCTTAATTATGCTAGGATATAGTGAGGCATAATCAGCTACAACAACGTCAAAGAATACACCTTGTGGCGGATCGATCACTATAGCACCCGCATATTTTTTACCCTTTATAATAGCCTCCGTAGCTTTCCTCGACTTAAGCGATCCTAGATCAGATTCAGAGGGTATTAAATAACCTTTAGATCTATGTTCCCAATAAAATAGATTCTTGATCCATGTGGACACTTGAGTCCTTGTGACATCTTCAATCCCTAGCTTGCTGATCCTCATGAGCAGTATCATGAGTTTCCAAAGAAGCTCACCAGAAAATGTGGTGAGCTCTATCGTTAGCTGAGCATCTCTTAGGTTATACATAGCAAGATCATAGAGACTCATAGAGCCGACACCTTCCTCATTTGCAAGCTTACCCTTTCCTAAGAGGGCTTGGGCTATAGCATCTAATGTGTACTCCTTATATCTCCCCTCAAAAGCGTAGTTCTGTATAGCTCTATTCTTGAAGAACCTATATAGATCTATGTGGATCGCGTGCTTAAATGTTGCATGGGTTTCCTTAATCACTATTGGTATCTCTTCTCTCGAAAATCCGAGTTTCCTCGATCTTGTATAGAGGTATGGAAGGTCGAAGTTATCGCCATTAAATGACACGATCACAGGATATCCAGAGATCTCTTGGAAGAATCTCTTAATAAGCTCCCTCTCGCTCTCAAAAACATGCACATTGGTTTTACTATTAACCACCTCTCTAAGTCTCTCAAGAGCCTTTTCATCACCTCTCTTTAATATGAATACAGAGCATTCACCATCATTATTACAGGTGGCGATACTTACTATGGGAAACTCGGCAGACCCAGGATTTGGAATCCTACCCTTGTTCGGAGTATAGACCTCTATATCTATAGAAAGCCTTTTGATCCTAGGGGGCGGCGCCTCGAAGAGGGGATACCATCTAGTAGCTATCTCCCTCACATGCTCCGGCTCATCAGCAAAGATCTTATTAATGTCGGACGAGACCTTATCTAATTCTATATTGAAAATAGGGTCAAATCTCCCACCTCTTACCCTGTACTTAAGCCCAGGGATCAGCTGTATATCGTAGATGTAGTTATGATGATACTTAATATTAGCCTCCCAGGTCTTGGGAAACCTATCCCTGAGCTTTCTAACAGCTAGCGGATCTCTAACAACTATCTTGGTAAGCATAACCTTTCTATTCAATAGCAGATCGAACTTCTCAACTCTATACACATCAATAATATCCTGCGACTTACCAATAACCTCTCTGACCTTTTCCGGATCTAGATCTACGAGGAAATAGGGTCTATGACCGGTCTTATCATAGATCTTGTAGAGTTTGCCCTCCTCCTCTACATATACAAGCAGAAAAGCCTTCGAAGACCCGCCATCGTATTGAACCTCCATGACATAGCCCTCAACCTCTATAGCCTCTGGGATCTCGAATATAGACGGATCTAAGCCTGTACTATCAGATCCTCTTTTATAATAGATTAAACGATCATCGCTAGTCTTATCCTGCATAGCCCCTCTCCCGTCACGAGCACTATATCTCAACATTGAACCCCTATCCTTCATAGTATCAATAGCTTCAATTATTATTCCAGATTCTGAATTCTGTGTAGGGAGATGTGTGAGCTTATCATAATCCTTATCCTTTCTAATATATTTATCAAGACCAATAAGCCCGCTTCTCTTCAACTGGCTTTGATAAACCGTGCGGTGATCGTCTCTATGTACTACTTCTTCAGTATTGGATTCTGTGTCTTTTGAATAGGTTAAATCGTATGTGCTTTTAGAAGCTCTATCACCAGAAACATTTCCTTCTCTAGAGAATCTGAAGAGCCCTTTAGAGCTGACGTTTCTTTTAGGATCTATTTTATTAGCCATATCCAATCTCTCGATATCCACTAATATTTATATACACTAAAATTTAACACTCACGCCAAGATCTCGCCTTTACTAAGAAGCAACTAAGTATTACAGTCAAGACATGGACTTTAACATATATCCTTAATGAATAGATGAATACATGTGAAAATACCACTAAATACTTAAAGTATCTATGGAAACCTCATTCATGTCTTGTAGTGTATGTACTACTACTGTATTCTTTCATATCTTCTTTCTTACATATCTTGTAGCTTATAGTCTCTTCCCAAAATTCCTAAGATCCTCTGGCTTCCCTCCTCAGCTCAGTAAGAATTATTGCTGAGCCGTATTTCCTAAGCTATCTCTAAAAATCAATCTATTTAATATATAATGATATGAATCGAACAGATATTCCTTCTTTGCGGCAATGCTTCTTTATAGTCTTGATTATCTTCTTGACGTCCTTCGCACATCGGATACCTCTCCTAGATCTTCTCAGAGGTATCTTTATGCGATAGAGTTCCTTTCAAACCATTGATAATAGTATATGCTCCATTGTGATCAGATTGTCATCGAGATCAACGACGTTATATATGATATCGTCAAAGTTTATATCAACACTTACAATTTTTCCAGATAACTATACGATGTTAGCTTTAGCACAGCTAACTCGATGTTGAGAATAGCTATTTTGAATATTCTACCGTCTGGATCTAGCTTATAATCTTAGCCCTCACTGTTAAGCTCTTAAGAGTAGATTTAGAGCCATTACTACTATTAGCAATTTTTACAATCTTCCAGCTTTCCTCTCTATTTCATGACAATTATGTGATCTAAAAACCCTTATCCATTAACAATCTACAGAATCTTCTGTATAGCTTCCCCATAGATGATATATAACTTGGATTCCAAATCCTATTCACATATGTGCTATGTTAAGCTATTACACCTCTGAAAAGCTAGCTTTGAGAGACTGGGCTGTTTCGGTCTTCATAATCATTTGTAGCACTCATATTCATTGGTTTCTGAGATGTTAGCCCTTTGGCGGGCTATATCCTTTTTCATGGTAGTAGAAGTCTTTTTATATTTTTTCATTATTAATTAATTTTGTGGAGAGGTTTAGGGGCGAACAAGGTCTAGGGATAATGGCTAGGGGAAAGAGAAAGAGGGGTAAGAAGTGGATGTGGGTTGTCAAGCCAGGAGACAGGATCTTTGTTAGTAGAACCGCTGCTATACCCTCAAAGAAGCTATCTAGAAGGGATTTCAAGGTGTTAGAGGAGGTTGTGAATATATATAGCAGGATGCTTGGAGATATATTACCCCATGCATCCAGGAATATAATCGAGAGCTGCTACAGGCTTAAGAATGGGAGGTATCGAGAGCTAAGGAGTATGTATCCCAATATTCCATCCCACTATATACTGGAGATGATATTAGGTATAGGGATAGACGGTTGAGGCATAGGATATATCAGAATGCATTGAAGGGAGAGCTGAACGCGATAATAGATAAGGCTAGGGAATATGGTGTGCCAGTATTGATGGTAGATCCCAGGAACACATCTAAGATCTGCCCAATACACAATGCCCCGATAGAATATGGGGAGGATAGAATAGGGATCTGCAGCAAGGGAGACGAGAGATGGCATAGAGAGGTAGTTGCCTTGATCAATATCTATTTTAAAGCCCTCGAAGCCCTTTATGAGGGCTCTGCCCAGAAGGGCTTCGGGGTTCCAAGCCTAGATGGGAGCCCCTTTCCGCTGGGCTCGACAGCCACCAGTGAACCCATAGAGATCCCAAGATCTCTTTGGGGGAGGTGGAAGTCCCTCGATAACCACAGGGATGTTATAACATCCCTGTGGGTCAAGAAGCAAAGCAATACAAACAAATTAATATCAATGACAATCAATGACCATCGGGGGACAAGCGGTCAGGAGGTTATCGCCTCACCCTAGTGGTCACTATAGCCCTCATTCACCAGTCTATAAAACAATAGTTAGAAGGGTGTATAAAATAATGTGGTGAAGCCCTGCTATGCTGATCTACACTCTAAGTTAAACCCAAGGTAACCTATGTATCTATAGTAGCTGAGAGACTAGAAAAACCATAATCTAGCTAATAATATAAATCTATATATTGTTGTTCTAAGATAGTAATCGGTGGTTCTATGGAAACCAGGATCGAAGATCTGAAGAAGAAGGCTTTAACATATATTAATAAAAGCTATGAGAAATATATAGATCTCCTTGCTAGTCTCATAGAGCACCAAACCGTAGCAGCATGGGGCGGGAGAAGCATGGATAGGTGTGCGGAGTATCTAGTGTCGATATTGAGGGAAAGGGGTTTCAAGGCATGGATTACTAGTGGGGGAGGTTATCCAGCTGTTTTAGCAGAGATAGGATCTGGATCTAAATGTATATTAATATATAACCACTATGACGTCCAACCTCCAGATCCTCTTGAGCTATGGGAGAGCGATCCGTTTAAGCTTACTAGGAAAGGTGACTTCATATTTGGAAGAGGTGTTGCAGATAATAAAGGTAATATAGCTGCGAGAATCTGCGCTCTGGACGCTTTATCCCCTTATCTAGATGCTATGGATCTAAAGATCAAGTTGTTAATCGAGGGTGAGGAGGAGATAGGATCTCCAACTATAGGTAAGATCGTTGAAGAGAATAAGCAGTGGGTAAAATCAGACGGCGGTATATGGGAGACGGGGTATGTGAGGAGGGATGGGAGGCTCGGAATTACATTGGGTTTCAAGGGCATGCTATATATAGAAGTAATACTGAGAGGTCCTTCTAGAGATGTACATAGCGGTAATGCCCCTTTAGTACCTAATCCTGTGTGGAGGATGGCTAGGCTTCTAACCCTTTTGAAAGATGAGAGCGGGAAGATCCATGTGCCAGGATTCCATGAAGATATAGATCCTGAGTTCATGAGGATCGGGGAGGAGCTAATAAGGAAAATGGACTTCTCAGAGCTCGAGGAAATGGCAAGGGAATTAGGTCTAAGAGAGTTCGTTGGAGGAGTCAAGGGCTATGATGCCCTCAAAAAGCTTTATCTAGAGCCATCACTAAATGTTTCGGGTCTCTACTCTGGATATACAGGTAAGGGCTCAAAAACCATTGTACCCTCTATAGCTGGTGCTAAAATAGATATTAGACCAGTACCGGGGCAGGATCCAGAGAAGATCCTTGATAGGTTTAAAAAATATATAGCTGAAAAAGGCTTCGAAGACGCCGAGATTGTGGTTCATAGCATGTATAGATCCGGATATACCAACCCCTATGAAAAAATAGTGAGAGCATCTGTAGAAGCTGCTGTTGAAGCATATGGTAAAGAGCCCAGCATAGCTCCTCTATCGGGAGGTTCGGGCCCCATATATTACTTTACAAATATAGCAAAAACCCCTATGACAGGCTCTGGTGTTGGATACTATGGGTCTAGGGCTCACGCGCCCAACGAAAATATAAGAATCCAGGATTTCGTTAACGGTATCAAGCATATAGCATTGACTATAATGAGATTCTCTTCTATGGAGAGCTAATAGATCTGGGTGATCCACTCGCTATATCTAGGCACTTCATTATATACTATTTTCTTATAATATTCTATGATCCTCTCCGTTAAAGGCCCTGGAGAGCCTGTACCAATGGTTCTTCCATCAACCTCGATCACTGGTGTGATTTCTGCTGCTGTACCGCTAATAAAGATCTCATCTGCGATGTATAGCTCCTCCCTGGCTATGTCTCTCTCAACAACCCCATACCCAAGATCCCTGGAGATCCTTATCACAGTATCTCTTGTGATTCCCTCCAATATCGATGCATATATAGGTGGAGTATAAATTGTGCCTTTCCTCACAATAAATACATTCTCTCCAGAACCCTCAGATACATAGCCCCTCCAATCGAGTAGTATGGCCTCATCATAGCCAGAGGATATGGCTTCTGAGAGTGCTAATACTGAATTGAGATAGATTCCAGATGCCTTTGCTATAACCGGCATAGAGTAGTTAGGAACCCTCCTCCAGCTTACAACCTTCACCCTGACACCCTTTGGCTTCAAATAGTGGCCGAATGGAAACGCTGCTATAGAGACCCTAGTAGGGATCTTCGATATATCTAACGATATGCTACCCTCTCCAGCAAATACTATAGGTCTTATATATATGTTCTCCTGAAACTCATTAGCCCTTATTGTTCTTATCACAGCCCCTATAAGATCTTCAAGACTGTAATTGAGTCTAAGTCCGATGATCTTAGCTGAGTTAACCAACCTCTTCATATGATCCTCAAGCCTAAACACATATAGATTTTTGGCTCTTTCACTCCAATATCCCCTGATACCCTCAAAGACCGCTGTACCATAATGTAGTGCGTGTGTTAGCACATGCACAGATGCTCTTTCACATTCAACGAGCCCCCCGTCTATCCATACATATCTAATCTTCGAACAAACAGACATTTTTGATCGTTGATAGAGTATTCAGAAGAGCTTATATAGATTGCGCTTCTCTATTACTTGCTAATATAATTTGCCCTCAGAATAACTATAATAAATGAAGCATGGATCATGGAAAACTATAAAGATCAGGAAGAACCGTATATATAGATAAGGGATATAGTGAAAGTATATCCAGATGGCACACGCACCCTTAACGATGTTGACCTAGATATATATAAAGGGGAAATCTTAGGTTTTCTAGGTGAAAACGGGGCTAGCAAGACCACGCTTATGAAAATACTATCGGGCCTCCTAAGGTTAACAAAAGGATATATACGTTAATGGGAAGGGAGTAAAGTTTAGAGGGCCATCAGATGCTATGTCAAACGGTGTATATATGGTTCACCAGCGCTTTTCACTAGTACCAACATTCACGGTCTTAGAAAACCTCTTCTTAATCGTAAAAAGGGGGTTTACAAGCTCTCTAGAGTTCTCCCAACAAATTCTTCGCGGGGGATCGAATACCAGTGCCCAGGATATTATTAAAAACAAATATCCCGATAAATATCCGCTCCAAAACCTCCTTGACATAAGGTTTGAAGAACGCAAGGAAAGCGCGCTTGTGGGAGCCTGGCATGTCTTCTAGCGGCTGCATATAACTGTCCACATGTAAGGATAGCTCTAGGGATTAAGATACCATCACTCTAGAAGTTCGAGGCAGGCTATAAGTGGGGATCTGACCTCCTCACCGCCTTGAAAGGGCAGGGTTTCCCCAGCCCTCTTACCGGCGGTTCATAGGTCCCCCCATCTATTTGGGTTTACATCTGTCATTTGGGGGCAGTGGGGTGGTCAGAGATCCCCCTGATATGCCTAGGATCTTTAATGCTCTCTTTCTAATGTTTAGCTTTCCAACAACGTCTCTGTCTGCTTCGAAGCCGCATCTGGGGCATTTTAATCTTCTATATCCATTCTCCTCCAGCTTTGAATCGCATTTTGGGTATTCCGATGATGTCCCGTTTGGGTTTACTATGGCAAGTGGAACCCCGTGCTTCATAGCCTGCCAGTCTATCTATCTCCCAAGCCTTGAATATCCCATTATGATTAGCTTTGTCCTGTGATCCTTGTTTTCGATCCTTCTCAGTGTGTTTATCAATCCAGTTAGATCCTCTCTAGCAGCTGCATATTGAAGTCTTAAAGCTAGCCCACGATCCTCAGTGATGTTTTCCTAGCCCAGTCCTCAAGAATGTTCCTAGACTTCCTATGATAGGATCTTATTCTATTCAGGATCCCCCTTCTCCTCCTCCATGCAGGATACTTTGGAGAGGAATATCTCTTCGGAGGCTCTCCGCTATGAGTTTCCATCTATGGGCTTCATCAAAATTAATGTCCATCTCCTTGATTATCTTATCATCTCCATACACTATCTTCCTCTCATTGATATCCACAGCTATAACATCCCTAAGCTGATAAGGCTCTGGCCTTGGTATCCTCTTGGATATCCAAAGCATCATCTTCCCCTCTCTATGGACTAGCCTTGCCTCTCCATTCTCATAGCCATCATACCTCCTATCCCAGCCAATGATCCTAAGCTTTATCCCTCCTATGATCTCCACATAGCCTTCTTTCACCCTATATCCCGATCCTTGGTGTAGGAGCATAGATAGCTTTTTAATCCTAGGCCTCCCCCTTTCCTAGGATTGTTCCTCCAAGACTTTGCATTTGCAAGGGCATCCCTATAACAATCAACAGCAGTCCTAGATGGAAGTCCAAACTATTCTCTGAGTTCTCTATATGAGCTCTCTATATAGAGCGTTGTGAACCCTCCCAACGCTCCTCAAACCAAGGCTCAGGATCCTGTTTATAGCATAGTTGAGAGCAACATTATATCTTCTGAGGAGCTCTATGCCAGCAGGCTCGGGACTAACCCTCATTCCAATTGAAAGGGTTGGCAAACCCTCACCGCTAGAAGCAATAGAGCTCATCCAAAAAGGTCAGGATTAACAAAACCTATAAATCTCTCTATTCATCCCTGCCATAAAAGGCGAAGCTTTCAGTTGTAACTGGGCTGTTAAATGGTATAAAAGTGAATTTGATAAAGATCCTCCGGGGATTGGAGTCAACTCTAGTTAAGGAAAGGATTCTATGGACATATACTGGCACGTTTAGCAATATAACTAAGGGATATGCAGCTGCAAAGCCCATGTATGAGAGGGGCTGTTTCAGCTTTCATTATTATTTGTAGTGCTCATGTTCATTGGTTTCTGAGACCTCTTAACGCTATGAGATATGCTGAGAGCCATGAAATCAGTAAATATGAAAGGCGATGAACCACCATCCT